>WNGB01002296.1_pt1 | contig 39810 bp, 31 predicted proteins | sample 5400681 | NCBI WGS metagenome assembly WNGB01 (sample SAMN13153367, study PRJNA577476) | soil metagenome | isolation source: 115 cm soil or saprolite under grassland replicate 2 | place: USA:California | collected 2016-06-15 | reverse complement strand
GCAGGTCGTCCAGGCGCACGGCCGTGTAGAGGGCGGTGGTACTCAGATGCGCGTGCCGCAAGATTGGTCTGCATCTCCACCAGCGTCAGCGCCGGGTCACGCGCCATCCGAGTCGCAGCGGTATGCCGAAGATCGTGCAGCGTCCAGTTCGTGCCCAGCTGCTCTCCGGCGCGCTGAAGGATCCGGCGCGTCGCCCAGTAGCTCAACGGCCTCGGCTCGCCCCGCCGGGTGCGCCAGACGGGACCACCACCACCTGCGGCCAGGCCCGCTTCCTCCAGGTAGCCGGCCAGGTAGGCCAGGGCCTCCGGGGAGACGGGGACCGCCTGCCGCAGCCGGGTCCCCTTGGAGATCACCCACAGCTGGCCCTTGGCCCATTCGACGTCTCCGAGCTGGACGCCCAGTAGCTCTGAAGCACGGGCGTCGGATGAGACGTAGCAGGCCAGCAGGGCCCGGTCGCGGATACAGCGCATCGCGGCGAACAGTTCCTCCCACTGCGGGTCGGGGATCGCCCGCGGCTGCCGGGCCGGGACCTTCGGCCGCAGCCGTGCCCGCCGACATAAGGCCAGATGCTTCATGCCCGTGCCAACTGATCGCCAGCAGATCAACGAGATAGTGCAGTCAACGGAGCAGCGGACCGGTTGCCATCGATAGGGTGTGCCGTGCAGCCGTTCGGTGTGCTGCTGCAGTCACCGGCCCATCGGGAGGAAGCGAGCATGGTCGACCGGCGCCGTCGTTCGGTGCGTACCGCGCTGGTCGCCGAGGCGCTCCGGGTGGCGCTCGCCGGGTCCGGGCGGCCGGGTGCGCTGCAGATCGTCGACATCGGTGGCGGGACCGGCGGGTTCGCGGTGCCGCTCGCCGTCGAGGGTCACACCGTCACCGTGATCGACCCGAGTCCCGACGCACTGGCCTCGCTCGAGCGCCGCGCGCGTGACGGGGGCGTGCAGGACCGGGTCCGCGGGGTGCAGGGCGACACCGCCGAGCTGCTGGCCGTCGCGGGGGAGGCGAGCGCCGACGCGGTGCTGTGCCACGGCGTTCTCGAAGTGGTGGACGACCCGGCGCAGGCGCTGCAGGCGATGTCCCAGGTGCTGCGGCCCGGTGGCGTGTTCAGCCTGCTGGTCGCGCAGCGGAACGCCGTCGTGCTGGCCCGCGCGCTGGCCGGTCACCTGGCCGAGGCGCACGAGGCGCTGCTCGACCCGGACGGCCGCTGGGGTGTGTCCGACCCGATGCCGCGCCGGTTCGACGAGGCCGGCGTGTCGCGGCTGCTGGAGGATTCCGGGCTGCAGGTCCACACCGTCCACGGGGTGCGGACGTTCGCGGATCTGGTGCCGTCCGCCTTCGTCGACTCCGAGCCGGGCGCCGCGGAGGCACTCGCCGAGCTGGAGCGCGCGGCGAGCCAGCACCCGGCGTTCCGGGCCATCGCGACCCAGCTGCACGTCATCGCCACCCGCTGACCGGTCCACTCGGGCAGCGGGTCGCGCTGCCGCGGTCACCGACCGTCGCCACGCCAGAACTCTCGACCAGGGTTTCGTGTACCTGTCCGGCGTCCTAGACTGGAGACGGCCTATCAGAAGCGCTCGTCATGGAGGGATGGACGGTGCCCCTCTCGGAAGAAGAGCAGCGCCAGTTCGAGCAGCTCGAACGAGCCCTCGCAGCGGAGGACCCCAAGTTCGTCGCCGCAATGCGAGGCACGAACGTGCGCGTGTACTACAAGCGTCGAGCCGTGCTCGCCGGCGTCGGGTTCATCGTGGGCATCGCCGTCTTGATGACCGGTGCGATCCTGCCGAACACGATCGTCGGCGTGATCGGGTTCGTGATGATGGTCGCCTGCCTGTACGTCGCGGTGCTGAGCATCCGCCGGATCAACAGCACGTCGGAGTCGGACCAGCCGGCGCCGCCGCCGTCGATCCGCAAGAGCAAGACCCGGCACGAGTCGTCGGGCGGATTCATGGAGCGGATGGAAGACCGCTGGCGCCGCCGCCGCGACGAAGACCTCTGATTTTCAGCTACGACGGTCGGCCGCCGCTCATCACGAGCGGCGGCCGGCCGTTTGTCATGTCGTCGGGCGTCGCCGCGGGACCAGGAACGAACGCGCCCTGGCCAGCGCGAGGTCGAACTGGTCGAGCAGGTCCGACGCCTCCGACGTACCCCGGCTGAGGTACCAGCGCCAGGAGCGCGGCAGCAGCCGGGCCCGCCAGCGGTCGACCGACGGTGCGGTGGTGACCAGCGCCGACCGGATCGCGGCCGTCTCGGCGCGGAGGTCGACGTCGGCCGGCGCGACTCCGGCGTACCGGCCGTGCTCGACGGCGCGGGCGATCAGGACCGCCTGCGGTCGCACCTGTGGCGGCAGCTTGGTCTGCAGCCAGGCACCGGTCTGGCGTGGTGTCGACGAGTCCTTCCAGTCCAGTCCCAGGTCGCGGGCGGTGTCCCGCAGCTCGGCCCACAGCCCTTCGACGGCCGACCGGCCGGGGAGACGGCTGAAGCGGCGGCGCCGGACCAGGACCCGGACCAGCCACGGCAGCAGGGCGAGTGCGAGCACGCCGACTCCGGCCGTGCCCCAGCGGACCGCGGCGTGGCCGCCCCACCAGCCACCGGTGTCGGTGGTGCCTGCGCCGGTGTCGGCGCGCCGGTCCCGGTCGGGGTCCCCGAGGTTGCGCTTGTCCGGGGCCTCGGTGTCGCCCGAGGTCGGAATCGCGGTCGGCGTGACGCTCGGGTCGTCGTCCGGGTTCGGGTTGGTCGGGATGCTCCACACCGGCGCCGCGCCGGACTGCACGGCCGGGGTCGGCTCGAACCGGACCCAGCCGGCGCCCTCGAAGTAGAGCTCCGGCCACGCGTGCATGTCGTGCATCGTGACGGTCCACTTGCCGTTGTCGAGGGTGCCCGGCAGGAAGCCGATCGCGACCCGCGCGGGGATCCCCAGGGTGCGGGCCATCAGCGCCATCGCGGTCGCGAACTGCTCGCAGTAGCCGGTCCTGGACTCGAAGAGGAAGTCCTCCAGCGCGCGCATCCCGCTGCCGTCGTTGTTGTCCAGGCTGTAGGTGAACCTGGTCGTGTCGCGCAGCCAGTTCTGCAGCGCCGCGGCCTGCAGGTACCGGTTGCCCTTGGCGCTCTGGGCGACCGTCTGGGCCAGCGTGCGGACCCGGTCGGGCGTGTTCTGCGGCACCGACGAGGTGTACTTGTCCGGCGGCCCGGTCTCGATCGCCGAGCGCAGCACCCCCTCGGTCGGGTTCACGTCGTACGAGGTGACGGTGTACTTCATCCCGGTGACGGTCCGGTTGTTGGTGGACGCCACCTCGAGGGTGGGGAAGGCGTAGCGCCACTTGCCCTTGATGGACAGCTCGCGGGTCGGGTAGGGGACCGGCACCCAGGCGCTGCGCAGCCAGTCGGTGACGTTGACGTGGTGCTTGCGCTGCGGGATCGAATCCGTGGAGCTCAGCCCGGGCGGCGTCGGGAACGTGCCGTCGACGTTGTACAGCTGTTCGCGCGGTGAGGACTGCCAGGTGTTGCCGTCGAACTGGTCGAGCGTGGTCAAGCGCAGGTGCGTCGGTCCGTCGCCGGTGTAGTGCAGCGCGACGGCGTTCTCACCGCGGCGGAGGTTGCGGCCCATGTCGAGCATCGGCGGGTTGCTGCCGCCCAGCGAGACGGTCTTGCCCGAGGGCCCGATCCCGCTGCCGGCGATCCCGTTGCCGAGCACGCCCTCGGGCAGTGCCGGCAGCATTGCCGGCAGCAGCACGGCGATCAAGATCACGGTGCTGCCGATCCGCCGGCCGGCCTGGCCGGCGGCGGACGCCTCGACCTGGCTGCTGGCGTCGAGCGCGCTCAGGCCGCCGATCCGCCGGCCCCAGCGGGTCAGCCTGGACCGGCCCTCGGCGGACAGCAGCAGGATGTAGCCGAGCGCGGGCGGGATGAACAGCAACGTCGGCAGGCCGCCGTGCACGGTGGCCGCCGGCACCGTGTACATCATCAGCAGCAGCAGGCCGGCCCACGCCGCCTGGCGGAGCTGGACCGCGACCAGGTGCACCAGCAGGCCGGTGAGCCCGACCACGCCGCTGGCGAAGAAGGTGAAGTAGGCCTCGGGCGGCAGCGGCGCGCTGAACCGCTCGATGCCCGCGAACGCGTCCACCAGGTTCTGGTTGAACGCCAGCGCGGTGTCCTTCCACGGCAGCAGCCCGTACCGCAGCGTGTCCCTCAGGAACCCGTAGGCGAGCATCTCGAGCAGCACCAGCAGCTGGACGACGGTCACCAGCGCGCCCGGCACCCGCCAGCGCTGCAGCAGGATGCCCGCGCCGGTGACCATGCCGCAGATGAACATGCTGGTCAGCAGGAACGGCCCGCTGAACACCGGCACCAGCACGATCGCGCCGAGCACGGTCGCGCCCCACGCGGCGATGGAGATCCTGGTCTGGCCGATCATGCGCTGATCCGTCCGGTGCGCAGTCCGAGCGTGGACCACAGGGTGGGCAGCTTGTCGCCGCGCCGGACCCGGGCGACCCGCCAGCCGTTGCGGCGCAGCTCCAGCTCGGTGGTGTCGATCCGGGCCCGGAGCCGCTCTGTGGCGCTGCTGGTGCCGGACTCGCCGGTCCAGGTCGCGGCGTCGACGAGCAGTGCGAGACCGGTGGCCTGGTTGGTGCGCCAGCGGTTCAACGCGACGATGTCGGCCGCTGAGCAGGCGCCGACCACGGCGACCACCAGGCTGGGGTCCTGCGCCTGCCGGTCCACGGTGAGCAGCGCGCCGATCTCGGCGTACCGGTGCTCCTCGACGCAGGCGCACTCGGTGAGCAGCTGGTGCGAGCTGAGCGGGTGGTGCACCTCGGCGGAGCTCTTGCGGGAGATCGCGGTGAGCGTCGTCGGGCCGCCGAGCATGGTCGTGATGTAGCCGCGGCGGATCACGTCGGTGCCGATCGAGGCCGCGGCGCTGACCGCCCACTCCAGGCTGGACGACGGCCCGTGGCCCGCGTGCGATCCGGTCCGCGCGTCGATGAACAGCGCGCAGCGGCTCTGCCAGGGCTGCTCCTCGCGGCGCACCATCAGCTCGCCGCGCCGCGCGGTCGAGCGCCAGTGCACCCTGCGCAGGTCGTCACCGTCGCGGTACTCGCGAACCGTGGCGTCCTCCTCGCCGGCGGCGGCGATCGCGCGCGGCCGGTTCTCGCCGGAGCCGGCCCGGTCGGCGCCGAGCCGGACCGACGGCAGCCTCTGCACCTTCGGCGTCACCAGCAGGGTCTGGCTCTCCGCGAACACCCGGCTGGTCTCGACCAGCCCGAACGGGTCCGCGACCGTCAGCATCAGCGGGCCGACCTGGTAGAGCCCGCGGACGTCGGACTTGATCTGGTACGACACCTTCCGGCGCCAGTTCGGGCTGACCCGGTCGACGACGAACCGCGGCCGGTGCCCGAGCACGTACGGGATCCGGTCCTCGAGCAGCAGCAGCCCGGCCGGCATCCGGCCCTGGTTGGCCAGCTGCAGCTCGACCGTCGCCGGCGTCCCGACCGGTACGTCGACCGGGCTGAGGCTGCGCCGCACGGTGAGCCGCAGCCGGGTCCGGCCGACCACCAGGGCGGACACGACCGGCAGCGCGACCAGCAGGATGCCGACCCGCAGCAGGTCCTTCTGGCCGAGCAGCAGCGAGCAGACCGACGCGGTGGCGCCGGCAGCGACGAACGCCCGCCCCCGGGTGGTCAGACCGCGAAACGCGTGCCGCACGCGGATCAGTCCCGGCGGATGCGCGGGATCGGCACGGTGGCCACCAGGCCGCCGATGATGTCCTGCGCGGAACGGCCACCGAGGTGCGCCTCGGCGGCCGGCAGCACGCGGTGCGCGAGCACCGGCACCGCGAGCTCCTGGATGTCGTCGGGCAGCACGAACTCGCGCGCGTCCAGTGCCGCGGCGGCCCGGGCCGCGCGGATCAGGTGCAGCGTGGCGCGCGGGCTGGCGCCCAGCCGGAGCTCCTGCGACCGGCGGGTCGCGGACACCAGCCCGACGGCGTACTCCTTGACCGCGTCGGACACGTGCACCGTGTGAACTGTGCGGACCAGCTTGGCGATCTGCTCGCCGTCGGTGACCGGCTCCAGCGTGTCGATCGGCTCGGCGGCGGCGTGCCCGTCGAGCATCGCGATCTCCGCCGCGGCCTCCGGGTAGCCCATCGACACCCGGGCCATGAACCGGTCGCGCTGCGCCTCGGGGAGGGGATAGGTGCCCTCCATCTCGATCGGGTTCTGCGTCGCCACCACCATGAACGGCGCCTGCAACTGGTACGTCGTGGTGTCGACGGTGACCTGGCGCTCCTCCATGCACTCCAGCAGCGCGGCCTGCGTCTTCGGCGACGCGCGGTTGATCTCGTCGCCGACCACGATGTTCGCGAAGACGGCGCCCGGCTTGAACTCGAAGTCCTTCAACTCCTGGTTGAAGACCGAGACGCCGGTGATGTCGGACGGCAGCAGGTCCGGGGTGAACTGGATCCGCCGCACGGTGCAGTCGATCGACCGCGCCAGCGCCTTGGCGAGCATCGTCTTGCCGACCCCGGGCACGTCCTCGATCAGCAGGTGGCCCTCGGCGAGCAGCACCGTGATCGCGGTCTCGACGACGTCCGGCTTGCCTTCGATCACCTCACAGATCGCGGTCCGGACGCGCGCCGCGATCTCGGTCAGCTCTTCGAAGTCGGTCGCCGTGGCTGCGGCGGTGGTACTCACGCTATGACCTCCCCTTTGGTCGGCGGCCCGCTCATTCTGACCCGCGGGCGGCAGGTGGCCTAGACCAACGGCCGATTCGTTACCACGCACCCTCGGGTCCACGGCGGACCGTCCTCTCACCACTACGTCCCGTTGATCGGCCCCGTCCCCTCCAAGCGTACGGGGGAGCGACATACCCCGTAATTGGTTGACGGTGGGGCGAAGTGGAGTATGGTGGAGCGCAATGGATGAAGCTAGAGCGGATTTGGTGGAGAACGGCTCGTAGGAGCTCGTGCAACGGGGAGGTGGCGAGGTGTTCCTCGGTACGCATTTCCCCAAGCTCGACGACAAGGGCCGGCTCTTTCTCCCCGCGAAGTTCCGTGACGAGCTCGCCGAGGGCCTGGTGATCACGCGAGGGCAGGAGCGTTCGCTGTTCGTCTGGCCGGAGGCCGAGTTCATCGGCATGACCGAGCAGCTGAAGCAGGCGCCGATCACCAACAAGGGTGCGCGGGACTACCTGCGGATGTTGTTCGCCGGCGCCTCCAACGAGACGCCGGACAAGCAGGGCCGGATCACCCTCCCGCCGATGCTCCGGGAGTACGCCGCGCTCGACCGCGAGTGCGTCGTGATCGGAGCGATGAACCGGGTGGAGATCTGGAACACGGAGAACTGGAACAGGTACTCCGCCGAGCAGGAGCAGGCATTCGCCGACCTGTCGGAGGAGGTCCTGCCCGGCGTCTTCTGAGCGCGTCGCGCCGGCGCCCGCAACACCGGCTGCGAAGCAACAGGCCGTCGTACGGCGAGATCACGGGTCCGCACTCCAGACCCAGGCAGCTGGCATCACTTCCCCGGTGCCAGACGCCGTCCGGGTTACTTCCCCGGAGGGCGAACTCGTGATCTGGCCGGACGAAGGCCGTCGACGGGGCGAGAGTTACAAGGGTCGAGAGGCGAGCTGATGACGGCATCGGGGGCCGGCGAGCGGCACGTACCGGTCATGGTCGACCGGGTCCTGGCACTGCTGGGACCGGCGGTCGGCCGTGACGGAGCGGTGCTGGTCGACGCGACACTGGGCCTCGGGGGGCACTCCGAGGCCTTCCTGCGCGCGCACTCGCGGCTCCGGCTGGTCGGGCTCGACCGCGACCCGCACGCGCTCCGGCTGGCCGGTGAGCGCCTCGCGCCGTACGGCGCCCGGACCACCCTCGTGCACGCCGTGTACGACGAGCTGCCGCGGGTGCTCGCCGACCTCGGCATCCCCGCGATCGACGGGATCCTGTTCGACCTGGGCGTGTCGTCGATGCAGCTCGACGAGGCCGAGCGCGGTTTCGCCTACGCCAAGGACGCGCCGCTGGACATGCGGATGGACGACACCACCGGCCTGACCGCGGCCGACGTGCTGAACACCTACCCCGCGGCCGACCTGGCCCGGATCCTGCGCCGCTACGGCGAGGAGAGGTTCGCCAGGCGGATCGCGGACCGGATCGTGTCCGAGCGGGCCCGGGAGCCGTTCAGCACCAGCGCCCGGCTGTCCGAGCTGGTCCGGGACGCGATCCCCGCGCCTGCTCGTCGTACCGGGGGACACCCGGCGAAGCGGACCTTCCAGGCGTTGCGGATCGAGGTCAACGGCGAGCTGGAGGTGCTCGAGCGCGCGTTGCCGGCGGCGGTCGAGGCGCTCGCGCTGCACGGCCGGATCGTGGTGATGAGCTACCAGTCGCTGGAGGACCGGATCGCCAAGCACACGCTGGCCGCGGGAACCAGGACCGACGTGCCGGACGACCTTCCGGTGATCCCCGCCGGGCACGAGCCGTACCTGCGGCTGCTCACCAGGGGAGCCGAGAAGCCGACGGACGACGAGATCGCCGCGAACCCGCGGGCCGCCTCCGCCCGGGTCCGGGCCGCCGAGCGGATCAGGAGCGTCGCATGAGCACCGCGTTCCCGACCCGGGCCGCGCAGCGCGCCGCGCCCGCGGCCAAGCCGGCCGTCCGCCCGTCGCGGCCGCGGCTCACCGTCGTCGACGACCGGCCGTTCCGGCCGCCGCGGATGCCGTTCGTGCTGTTCGTGGTGGTGCTGCTCGGCGCCGGCCTGATCGGCCTGCTGCTGCTCAACACCCAGTTGCAGCAGGGGACCTTCCAGGTCACCGACCTGAACCAGCAGGCCAAGGAGCTGCGCGACCAGCAGGAGGACCTGGAGCGGCGCTACGGCATGGTGCCGAACCCGAACCCGGTGTTCCTGCGGCTGCCGGACGGGCAGGTGCTCGGCGTGCCCACCGCCGGCGAGGCCGGCTCCGGCGCGTACGTGTACGGCCCGCCGCTGCCGAAGCCGAAGCCACCGGCGAAACCGGCGGCCAAGCCGCCCACCACCACCGCCGGCCAGGCACTCACACCGTTGCCCACGACAACCGAACCGCGCGGTACGACGACGCCCACGAGTACGACCGCGACCAAACCGTCGAGCAAGCCGGCGAAACCGCCCAAGCCCGGCGGAGGAACGAACACGACAGCACCCGGGGGATAGCCAGTGACCGACCGTAGGAAGCCCAGTCAGCAGCCGCGAAGCCGCGGCAAGCCGGCAGGCGAGCGTCGTACCGGTCAAGGCGATGCGCGTCGGCGTCCGACTGCGACGGAGGGCGGTCGGCCGGCGGCGAAGCGTGCCACCGGCAATGGCAAGCAGACCCCGAACAAGAAGAAGCCCCGCCCGGCGGCACCGGGCTCCGCACGACCCCGTACGACGACCGGCAAGGCGGCATCCACCGGTACGAGCAAGCGCGCGGCGACCGGATCCGTTGCCTCAGGCAAGAGTCGTGCGGGTGGCGCTGCCACCCGCCGGCGTCCCGCCGCGTCCGGCAAGGGACGGCGGCCTGTCTCGAAGCGTCCGGCCACCCGCCGTCCGCCCGTGCGGCGCCCGGGGAAGCCGCCGCGCACCCTGCGGCTCGGCCGGCCGGCGCTGCGGCTGCGGATCGCGTTCTTCGTGATGGCGTTCGTGCTGTCGCTGTTCGCCGGGCGGCTGGTGCTGCTGCAGGGCGTGGACCCGGACTCGTACGCGGTCGCGGCGGCCAAGGAGAACACCCGGACCTACCCGCTGCACGCGCTGCGCGGCGCGATCCTGGACCGCAACGGCGAGCCGCTCGCGGTGACCGAGGACGCGGTGGAGATCACCGCCGACCCGAAGCTGGCCAAGCCGTACGCGCAGCAGCTCGCGCAACTGCTCGCGGCCAAGCTGCCGACGCTGACGTACGACGAGATCGTGACCGACCTGATGCGGCCGGACACCCGGTTCGTGGTGATCGCGCACAAGGTCGGCCCGCGGGTGTGGGAGCAGATCAAGTCCGAGATGAAGGCGCAGCACCTGTCCGGGCTGTACACGATGCCGGACCCTGTGCGCAGCCACCCGAACGGCGACGTGGCGGCGAACGTGGTCGGCTACGTGGGTGCCGAGGGCAACGGTCTCGGCGGCCTGGAGTACGGGCTGGACAGGCAGCTGTCCGGCACCGACGGCAAGGCCGTCTACGAGGTCGACGGCACGGGCAACCGGATCCCGCTCGCGAACCACACGGTCGCCGAGCCCAAGCCGGGGGTCAGCGCGCAGCTCACCATCGACCGCGACCTGCAGTGGTACGCGCAGCAGCGGATCGCCCAGCAGGTCAAGCTGATGAAGGCCGAGTCGGGCAGCGTCGTGGTGATGGACGTGAAGACCGGCGAGCTGGTGGCGATGGCGACCTACCCGTCGTTCGACCCGGACAGTGTCGGCTCCAAGGCCGGCGCCGCGAAGAAGTCCGACCTGGGCAACCGGGTGCTGGAGCAGGTGTACGAGCCGGGCAGCGTGCAGAAGGTGGTCACCATGGCCGCGCTCGCCGACGCCGGCCTGGTCAACCTGAACACCAGGCTCACCGTGCCCAGCGGCCTGAAGGTCTCCGGGCACACGATCCACGACCACTTCGACCACGGCACCCTGAAGCTCACCCTCGCGGGCGTGGTGGCGAAGTCGTCGAACATCGGCACCATCCTGGCGGCGCAGCAGATGCCGATCGCGCAGTTCGTGAAGTACCTGTACAAGTTCGGCTTCAACCAGCCGACCGGCATCGACTTCCCCGGCGAGAGCCGCGGCATCATGCCCGAGGGCGACGACTGGAGCGAGCTCAGCCGCGACACCGTCGCCTTCGGCCAGGGCCTGTCCGCGAACGCCGTGCAGATGGCGGCCGCGGTGAACGCCGTCGCGAACGGCGGTGTGTACGTGCCGCCGAAGCTGCTCCGCAACTACGTCGACGCCGATGGGAACGTCGTACCGGCTCCGGCGCTGGCGTCCCGGCGGGTGGTCAGCCCGCAGGCGGCGAAGATGGTCACCACGATGATGGAGGCCGTCACCGGCGACGGCGGTACGGCGAAGTCGGCGCGGATCCCCGGCTACCGGGTGGCCGGCAAGACCGGCACCGCGCAGCAGACCGGCCCGCAGTGCGGTGGCGGGTACTGCCGCTGGGCGACCTCGTTCGCCGGGTTCGCGCCGGCCGACAACCCGCGCTTCGTCACCTACGTCGTGCTGCAGAACCCGACCAACGGGCGCGGCGGCGGTATGCAGGGCGGCCCGGTCTTCCACGACGTGATGCGCTACGCCCTGCAGAAGTACGCCGTCCCGCCGACCGGCGCCAAGGCCCCGAACCTCCCGCTCACCTGGTGATGATCACGTGCTCCTGGGCGGTCGGCTGACCGTGGGGGCGGTTGAGCGGGTAGCCTCTGGCTCCGTGTCGACACGTTCTGCGGCCGGTGGTGCCGTCGCCGGGATCCGGCCGCACAGCACCGAGCCGGTGAGGCTGGCGGCGCTGGCGGAACTGCTCGGCGTAGCCACGGAGACGTCGTACGAACAGGTGCGGGTCAGCGGGGTGACGCTGGACTCGCGCGCGGTGCGTGCGGGTGACCTTTATGCGGCCCTTCCGGGCACGGTGACGCACGGCGCGCAGTTCGCCGCGAACGCCCGCGAGGCCGGGGCAGTGGCGGTGCTCACGGACGTCGACGGGGCGGACCAGGCGCGCGCGGCCGGGCTGCCGGTGCTGGTGGTGCCGGCGCCGCGGGCGGTGCTCGGGGCGGTGGCAGCACGGGTGTACGGCGACCCGGTGCGGGACGTGCGGCTGCTCGGCGTGACCGGGACGAACGGCAAGACCACCACGACGTACCTGCTGGACGCGGTGCTGCGGCGGCTCGGGCCGTCCGCGCTGATCGGCACGATCGAGACCCGGCTCGGCGACGAGGTGGTGAAGAGCGTCCGTACGACGCCCGAGGCGCCGCAGCTGCAGGCGTTGTTCGCCGTCATGCGCGAGCGCGGCATCTTGTCCTGCGCGATGGAGGTGTCGAGCCACGCGCTGGCGCTCGGGCGGGTCGACGGGGCGCGGTTCGCGGTCGCCGGGTTCACGAACCTGAGCCAGGACCACCTGGACTTCCACGCCGGGATCGACGACTACTTCGCGGCGAAGGCGTCGCTGTTCACGCCGGAGCGGTGCGAGCTGGCGGTGATCAACACCGACGACGCCTACGGGCGGCGGCTCGCCGACGCCGCGCAGGTGCCGGTGGTGACGATCTCGCCGAGCGGCGCCGACGCGGACTGGCGGGTGGAGAGCACGGCTCAGGCGGGGGAGCGGACCCGGATCGACGTCGCCGGGCCGGACGAGAAGCTGACCGTCGAGATCACGCTGCCCGGCGACTTCAACGTGGCGAACGCGCTGCTGGCGGTGGTGATGCTGCGGCGGACCGGCGTAGCGGCCGAGGAGATCGCGGCGGGGCTGGCCGAGGCGACGGTGCCCGGGCGGATGGAGCGGTTCAGCCGGGCGGACGGGCTGGCCGTGGTGGTGGACTACGCGCACACGCCGGAGGCGATCGCGCTCGCGCTGCGGGCGGTCCGCACGGCGACACCCGGACGGGTGATCAGCGTGGTGGGCTGCGGCGGGGACCGCGACAGGGGCAAGCGGCCGCGGATGGGCGCGGCCGCGGCCGAGAACAGCGACATCGTGGTGATCACCGACGACAACCCGCGCTCGGAGGATCCGGCGGCGATCCGCGCGGCGGCCGTCGCGGGCGCGAACCAAGCGGGCGGAAAGGACATCAAAGAGATCGGGGACCGCGCGGCGGCGATCGCGGCCGCGATCGAGCTCGGCGGGCCCGGTGACACCGTGGTGGTGCTGGGCAAGGGACACGAGACAGGGCAGGAGATCGCCTCGGTGGTGCATCCGTTCGACGACCGGCAGACCGTCCGGGAACTGCTGGAGGCGCACCGGTGATCCCGCTCAGCGTCGCCGGCCTCGCGTCGGCCGTCGGCGGCACGATCGCCGGGGCGGACCCGGACGCGATCGTGTCCGCGCCGGCGACGATCGACTCGCGGACCGTGACACCCGGCGGGCTGTTCGTCGCGTTCCCCGGCGAGAACGTGGACGGGCATGACTACGTGGCGGCGGCAATCGCGGCCGGCGCGGTGGTGGCGCTCACCTCGCGGCCGGTCGAGGGCAGCCCGTGCGTGGTGGTGGACGACCAGCAGGAGGCGCTCGGCAGGCTCGCCGCGTTCGTGCTGCGGCGGCTGCCGGACCTGACCGTGATCGGGCTGACCGGGTCCCAGGGCAAGACCAGCACCAAGGACCTGATCGCGCAGCTGCTCCGCCCGGCCGGGCCGACGGTGGCGCCGCGTGGCTCGCTGAACAACGAGATCGGGCATCCCCTGACCGCGCTGCAGGCCGACGAGAAGACCAGGTTCCTGGTCTCCGAGATGGGCGCCGCGCAGGTCGGCGACATCCGCTACCTGACCGGGATCACCCCGCCGCGGATCGGCCTGGTGCTCAACGTGGGCTCCGCGCACGTGGGCCGGTTCGGCAGCCCGGACAACATCGCGGTCGCCAAGGGCGAGCTGGTCGAGGCGCTGCCGGCCGACGGCACCGCGGTGCTCAACGCGGACGACGCCCGGGTCGCCGCGATGGCGAGCCGGACCACGGCCAGGGTGCTCACCTTCGGCGAGGCCGACGGCGCGGACGTCCGGGCGACCGGTGTCGCGCTGGACGAGGGCGGCCGGCCGCGGTTCACGCTGCACGCCGGCGGCGAGGAACACCCGGTGCGGCTGAGGCTGGTCGGCGAGCACCAGGTGTCGAACGCGCTCGGCGCGGCGGCGGTCGCCTACGCCGCGGGGATCACCCCCGCGGACATCGCCGCGCGGCTGGCCGCCGCCGAGGCGGAGTCGCGCTGGCGGATGGAGGTCACCGACCGGGCCGACGGCGTGACCGTGATCAACGACGCGTACAACGCGAACCCCGAGTCGGTGCGCGCGGCGCTGAAGGCGCTGGTCGCGATCGGCCGGGCGCGCAACGCCCGGACCTGGGCGGTGCTGGGCGAGATGCGCGAGCTCGGCGCGGCGTCCGCGGCCGAGCACGACGCGGTGGGCAGACTGGCCGTGCGGCTGGACGTCAACCGGCTGGTCGCGGTCGGGGAAGCCGCCCGGGCGATCCACCTGGGCGCCGCGCACGAAGGGTCGTGGGGAGACGAGTCGGTGTACGCCGAGACCGCCGAGGCAGCGCTCGAGCTGCTCCGCGCGGAGCTGCGGCCCGGTGACGTGGTGCTGGTGAAGGCGTCCCGCAGCATCGGCCTGGAGAGCCTGGCCGCGGCGCTGCTGAAGGAGGAGACCGCGTGAGGGCCATCCTGCTGGCCGGTTCGGTGGCGCTGATCGTCACGCTGCTCGGCACCCGGCTGGCGATCGCCTTGCTGCGGCGGCGCGGCTACGGGCAGCTGATCCGCGACGACGGGCCGACCTCGCACCACACCAAGCGCGGCACCCCGACGATGGGCGGCACGGTGATCATCATCGCCGTCATCCTCGGGTACTTCGCGGCCAAGCTGTTCACCATGCGCGGCCCGACCGCGTCGGCGCTGCTGGTGCTGTTCCTGTTCGCCGGGATGGGCCTGGTCGGGTTCCTCGACGACTTCATCAAGATCTTCCGGCAGCGCAGCCTCGGCCTGCGGAGCAAGGCGAAACTGGCCGGGCAGACGCTGGTCGCCGGCACCTTCGCCGTACTGGCGCTGCAGTTCCCCGACGACCGCGGGCAGCGGCCGGCGTCGCCGTACATCTCGTTCATCCGGGACATCGACTGGCTGCACCTGGGCCCGATCCTGCTGGTGATCTTCGTGCTGCTGCTGATCGCCGGCATGTCGAACGGCGTGAACCTGACCGACGGGCTCGACGGGCTCGCGACCGGGGCGTCGATGATGGTGTTCGGCGCGTACACGCTGATCTGCATCTGGCAGTTCAACCAGAGCTGCGCGACCGCGCCGGGGCCGAAGTGCTACGAGGTGCGTGACCCGCACGACCTGGCCGTGGTGGCGGCGGCGCTGACCGGCGCGCTGTTCGGGTTCCTGTGGTGGAACGCGTCACCGGCGAAGATCTTCATGGGTGACACGGGTTCGCTGTCGCTCGGCGGTGCGCTCGCCGGGTTCGGCGTCATGACCCGCACCGACCTGCTGCTGCTCCTGCTCGGCGGGCTGTTCGTGATCATCACCGCGTCGGTGATCCTGCAGGTCGGGTACTTCAAGATCACCAAGGGCAAGCGGCTGTTCCGGATGGCGCCGCTGCACCACCACTTCGAGATGCTCGGCTGGGAGCAGGTGAACGTGGTGATCCGGTTCTGGATCATCTCCGGCATCTGCGTGGCCACCGGGCTCGGCGTGTTCTACGCCGAGTGGGTCGCCGGGTGACCGCGCCACTGGAGCACCGGAGCAGCCCGGGCTGGGACAGCACCCGGTTCGTGGTGGCCGGCTTCGGCACCGCCGGGTACGCCTGCACGGACTCGCTGCTGCAGGCCGGCGCGGAGCACGTCGTCGCCCTCGACGACCGTGACACCGAGGCGCTGCGCGAGCAGGCGCGGATCCTGGAGACGCTCGGCGCGGTGGTTCGACTCGGTTCTGGCTCGACGGCCGAGCTGCCCGACGACGCGGAGATCGTCGTCACCTCGCCCGGCCTGCGACCGGACACTCCGCTGCTGGCCCGGGCCGCCGAGCGCGGGCTGCCGATCTGGAGCGAGATCGAGCTCGCCTGGCGGTTGCGCGGCGACGACGCCGCCCCCTGGCTGTGCGTGACCGGCACCAACGGCAAGACCACCACCGTCCAGATGCTGGCGTGCGTCCTGGCCGCCGCCGGGCACCGGACCGTTGCCGCCGGCAACGTCGGGCTCCCGCTGGTGCAGGCCGTGATGGACCCCGACGGGTACGACGTGATCGCGGTGGAGCTCTCGTCGTACCAGCTGCACTTCACCAGTTCGATGTCGGCGCACTCGGCGGCGGTGCTGAACATCGCTCCGGACCATGTCGACTGGCACGGGTCTCTCGACGCGTATGCGCGGGACAAGGGGCGGATCTACGAGAAATGCCAGGTCGCGTGCGTGTACAACGCTGCCGACAAGGCCACCGAGCAGCTGGTGATGGACGCGGACGTCGTCGAGGGCTGCCGGGCGATCGGGTTCACCCTCGGGCACCCGGACATCTCGATGCTGGGCGTGGTCGACGACCTGCTGGTGGACCGCGCGTTCGTCGAGCAGCGCTCCACGTCGGCGCTGGAGCTCGCCACCCTGGACGACGTCCGGCCGCCCGCGCCGCACAACGTGGCCAACGCGCTCGCGGCCGCCGCACTCGCCCGCGCCTTCGGCGTACCGCCGTCCGCGGTGAAGCACGGCCTGCGGGCGTTCACGCCGGACGCGCACCGGATCGCGCACGTCGTGGACGTGAACGCGGTCGCCTATGTCGACGACTCGAAGGCGACCAACCCGCACGCGGCACAGGCGTCGCTGTCGGCGTACGAGCGCGTGGTGTGGATCGCCGGCGGGCAGGCCAAGGGCGCGACGTTCGACGAGCTGGTGCGGGCGGTGCACGGCCGGCTGCGGGGCGTCGTGCTGCTCGGCCAGGACCGCGCCGTGATCGCCGACGCACTGACCCGACACGCACCCGATATACCGGTGATCGACGTCGCGGACACGGACACTGGAGCCATGCGACGCGTGGTGGACGAGGCGGCAGGCCTGGCACAGCCGGGCGACACCGTGCTGCTCGCGCCCGGCTGCGCGTCGTGGGACATGTTCGCGAACTACGGTGCCCGCGGAGACGCCTTCGCGGAGGCGGTGCGGGCCCTCGCCAACCGGTGACCCGATGGCGGTGACGGGGGAGGAGCGGACCGAGCGTCGCGGCTGGGCCGAGTCGCTGAGGCAGGTGCTGGACCGGCCGCTGACGTCGTACCACCTGGTGCTCGGCGCCACCGGGCTGCTACTCGCGCTCGGGCTGCTGATGGTGCTCTCGGCGTCGAGCGTCCTGTCCTACAAGGCGAACGGGAACAGCTACACGATCTTCTACCGGCAGCTGATCTGGGTCGCGGTCGGGCTGCCGATGGCGTGGGTGGCCGCGCGGATGAAGCCGCGGCACATGCGGATGCTCGCGTACGTCGCGCTGCTCGGCTCGGTCGCGCTGCTCGTCGCGACGTACACCGGGCTCGGCGAAGAGGTGAAGGGCAACCGGAACTGGCTGTCGTTCGGCGGCCCGCTGAAGATCCAGCCCAGCGAGTTCGCCAAGCTCGCGCTGGTGATCTGGATCGCGGACCTGTACGCGCGCAAGCAGAAGCTGCTCACCCAGTGGAAGCACCTGCTGGTGCCGATGATCCCGGTCTCGATGCTGGTGGTCGGGCTCGTCGTCGGCCAGCACGACCTCGGCACCGCGCTGGTGCTGATGGCGATCATGCTCGGGATGATCTGGATCGTGGGTGCGCCGACCAGGCTGTTCGTGACCCTGTTCGCGCTGGTCGGCGGGCTGGCGGCGTACTTCGTCAGCACCGCGCAGCACCGCAAGGACCGGGTGCTCGGGTTCCTGGACCCGTTCGCGGACCCGACCGCGAGCGGCTGGCAGGCGTACCACTCGTTCTACGCGCTCTCCACCGGCGGCTGGTGGGGCGTCGGGATCGGCGCCAGCCGGCAGAAGTGGGGGAACCTGCCGGAGGCGCACACGGACTTCATCTTCTCGGTGATCGGCGAGGAGCTCGGGCTGTTCGGGTCGCTGATCGTGCTCGCGCTGTTCCTCGCGCTGGCCTATGCCGGAGTGCGGATCGCGATGCGGACCAGGGAGCCGTTCATCCGCTACGCGGCGGCCGGGATCACGGTCTGGATCATGGCCCAGGCGCTGGTCAACCTGGGCGCCGTGCTCGGGATGTTGCCGGTCATCGGCATCCCGCTCCCGCTGTTGTCGTACGGTGGATCGGCACTGCTGCCGACGCTGATCGCGATCGGCATGCTGCTGTCGTTCGCCAGAGCCGAACCGGCCGCCCAGGCCGCCCTGCGACAGAAGAGAAACAGGGAGCGTTGAGACCCTTGAGCACAGGGCCCAGCATCGTCCTCGCCGGCGGTGGTACCGCCGGTCACACCTCGCCGCTGATCGCCACCGCCGACGCGTTACGGCGGCTCGACCCGACGGTCCAGATCACCGCCCTCGGTACCGAGCGCGGGCTGGAGACCCGGGTGGTCCCGGAGGCCGGCTACCGGCTCGAGCTGATCCCGCCGGTGCCGCTGCCGCGCCGGCCCACGCCCGGCCTGCTCGCGGTGCCGGGCAAGATGTGGGCCGCTGTCGCCGCCGCCCAGAAGGTCCTCGACGAGGTCCGCGCCGACGCCCTGGTCGGGTTCGGCGGCTACGTGTCGACGCCGGCCTACATCGCCGCGCGGCGCCGCAAGACGCCGATCGTGGTGCACGAGGGCAACGCCGTACCGGGGATCGCGAACAAGTTCGCCGCCCGGGTCTGCACCGAGCACGTCGCGGTCTCGTTCCCGGGCACCGAGCTGCCGCACGCGCAGTACCTGGGGCTGCCGATCCGGCGCTCGATCAGCACCCTGGACCGGGCCGCGCTGCGGGCCGAGGGCCGCAAGGCGTTCGACCTCGACCCGGAGGCGCCGACGCTGCTGGTCACCGGCGGCTCGCAAGGCGCGCGCCGCCTGAACGAGTCGGTCACCGCCGCCGCGCCCGCGCTGGCCGCGGCCGGTATCCAGGTGCTGCACGTGATCGGCCCGAAGAACGAGTTGGACACCCCGGTGCTGCCGGATGGCGCCCCGCCGTACGTGATCGTGCAGTACGTCGACCGGATGGACCTCGCGTACGCGGCGGCGGACCTGGTGGTGTGCCGCGCGGGTGCGAACACGGTCACCGAGGTGTCGGGTGTCGGGCTGCCGGCGGTGTACGTGCCGCTGCCACACGGCAACGGCGAGCAGGCGCTGAACGCCAAGCCGGTGGTCGACGCCGGGGGCGGCATTCTGACCACCGACGCGGAGTTCACGCCGGACTGGGTCCGGGAGAAGGTGGTCGCGCTGATCGGTGACGACGCCCGGCTCGCGACGATGTCGGCGGCCGCGAAGGGCCTGATCCGCACCGACGCGGACGACCGGTTGGCGCGGATGGTGCTCGATGTGGTGAGGTCTGCCGGGTGATCGTCGCAGCACCTCAGGACTGTCTGCCCGCCGAGAAGCTCGGCCGGGTGCACTTCGTCGGGATCGGTGGCGCCGGCATGTCCGGTATCGCCCGGATCATGGCCTCGCGCGGGATCCCGGTGTCCGGCAGTGACGCCAAGGACTCGCACGTGCTGGCCGCGCTCCGCGCGCTCGGCGCGACCTGCTGGGTCGGGCACGACGCGAAGAACGTCGCGGACGCCGACACCGTCGTGGTGTCGACCGCGATCCGGGAGACCAACCCGGAGGTGGTGGAGGCCCGCCGGCTCGGCATCCCGGTGCTGCCGCGGGCCGCGGCGCTGCGCGCGGTGATGATCGGCCGCCGGACGATCTGCGTCGCCGGGACGCACGGCAAGACCACCACCACCTCGATGCTGACCGTCGCGCTGCAGCACTGCGGCGCCGACCCGTCGTACGCGATCGGCGGGAACCTGAACGAGAGCGGCTCCAACGCGCACGACGGCACCGGCGACATCTTCGTCGCCGAGGCGGACGAGTCGGACCGGTCGTTCCTGGTGTACTCCCCGCAGGTCGCGATCGTGACGTCGGTGGAGCCGGACCACCTGGACAACTACGGCGACGAGGCCAGCTACGTCGCGGCGTTCGAGGCGTTCGTGGGCCGGGTCGAGCCGGGCGGGTTCCTGGTGGTCTGCGCGGACGACGCGGGGGCGCGCCGGCTGGCGTCGTACGCGAAGGAGCAGGGCGTCGACGTCCGCACGTACGGCGAGAGCGAGGACGCCGAAACGCACGTCACGGAGGTGACGGCGCAGGGCGCGACCCAGATGTTCGTGCCGGTGGTGCACGGCCGGCGGCTGGCGCCGGTGCGGCTGCAGCAGCCCGGCAAGCACAACGCGCTGAACGCCGCCGCGGCGCTCACCGCCGGGCTCGGGCTCGGCTTCTCCGCGGCGGACCTGAGCGAGGGGCTGGCATCGTTCAGCGGCACCGGGCGGCGGTTCGAGTTCAAGGGCGCGGCGGACGGTGTGCGGGTCTACGACTCCTACGCGCACCACCCGACCGAGCTGGTCGCGGACCTGACCGCGGCACGCCAGGTCGCCGCCGGTGGCCGGGTGGTCGCGTGCTTCCAGCCGCACCTGTTCAGCCGGACCCGGATCTTCGCGGCCGAGTTCTCCGCGGCGCTCGCGCTCGCGGACGAGGTCGTGGTGATGGACGTGTTCGCCGCCCGCGAGGACCCCGAGCCGGGGATCACCGGCGCGCTGCTGGCGAACCACGTGCCGCTGCCGCAGGAGCAGGTCCGGTTCGAGCCGTCCTGGTCGGCGGTGCCGGCGCTGGTGGCCGGGCTGGCGCGGCCCGGCGACCTGGTCGTGACGCTGGGCGCGGGTGACGTGACGATGATCGGGCCCGAGGTGGTCGAACTGCTGGCGGCGCGGACGTCGTGACGGAGCAGACCGACCTGCTCGAACGGGCTCAGCGGCGGTTCGCCCGCCGGCAGCGGTCGGTCCGGCGCCGGACCCGGATGCCATGGGTCACCGCCGTCGTCGTGGTCGCGGTGGTCGCGGTGGTGGTGTGGGCGGTCTACTTCTCGTCCTGGCTGGCGGTGTCGTCGGTGCAGGTGCGCGGGCTGGACAGCATCCCGCGCGCGACCGTCGTGCAGGCCGCCGCGGTGCCGGCCGGGGAGCCGCTCGCCCGGCTCGACACGGACGCGATCGAGGCGCGGGTGAAGGCGCTACCCGCCGTCGCGGACGCCGAGGTGACCCGGTCCTGGCCGAACACGGTGACCGTCACGGTGACCGAGCGGGTCGCGGTCGTGGTGCTGACCGACGGCGACCGCTACGAGCTGGTCGACGCGGCGGGTGTCGCGTTCCGCACGGTGACCTCGCGGCCGGACGGACTGCCGCAGGCGCGGGTCAGCGGCCCCCGGCGCGACGTGACGGTTCGGTCCGTGGTGACCGTGTCCGCGGCGCTGCCCGCCGACCTGCGCGGCCGGGTGCGCTCGATCGTGGCGGAGTCCCCGGACTCGATCACGCTCGAGCTCGACGGTGACGTCAAGGTCGTCTGGGGGAGCGCGGAACGCAGCGACCGCAAGACCGAGGTGCTGCTCGCGCTGATGCACCGCTCCGCCAAGGTGTACGACGTGTCCGCGCCGGAACTTCCTGTGACACAAGGGGAAAGACGGTGACGGCGCAATCGCTCGTTGCAACATCGCGACACGGCGGCGAGGCGCGTGGACTTTGCCGGGATCGGTCACGTAGCGTGCGACGTAATCTAAAGTTGACATAACTATAACCTTCAACTTGAGAGTGAGACTTCAGGTTCGAAGCAGGGCCCACGAGAGGGTCCGAAGGCGCAACGCGGCCTGTGTGCGTGCGGGATCGCGCGAACTGCAGGACACCAGCCGGCTGGTTTGAGTTGGGCAGCCGGCAACAACGGGACGGAACGAGGCGAGAGGCGCGCGACGTGGCGGCACCACAGAACTACCTGGCACTCATCAAGGTCGTCGGCATCGGTGGCGGTGGTGTGAACGCCGTCAACCGGATGATCGAGCACGGTCTGAAGGGCGTCGAGTTCATCGCCATCAACACCGATGCGCAGGCGCTGCTGATGAGCGACGCCGACGTCAAGCTCGACATCGGCCGTGAGGAGACCCGTGGTCTCGGCGCCGGCGCGAACCCGGATATCGGCAAGAAGGCCGCCGAGGACCACGCCGAGGAGATCGAGGAGGCGCTGAAGGGTGCCGACATGGTCTTCGTCACCGCCGGCGAAGGCGGTGGCACCGGCACCGGTGGCGCTCCCGTGGTCTCCCGGATCGCCCGCTCGCTCGGTGCGCTGACCATCGGTGTGGTGACCCGGCCGTTCTCGTTCGAGGGCAAGCGCCGCGCGACCCAGGCGGAGGACGGCATCGCCACCCTCCGCGAAGAGGTCGACACGCTGATTGTGATCCCGAACGACCGGCTGCTGACGATCAGCGACCGCGCCGTCTCGGTGCTGGACGCGTTCAAGCAGGCCGACCAGGTGTTGCTGCAAGGTGTCTCCGGCATCACCGATCTGATCACTACCCCTGGCCTGATCAACGTCGACTTCGCCGACGTCAAGGCGGTCATGTCGAACGCCGGCTCGGCCCTGATGGGCATCGGCTCGTCCCGCGGCGAGGACCGCGCGGTCGCCGCCGCCGAGGCCGCCATCTCGTCACCGTTGCTCGAGGCAAGCATCGAGGGCGCGCACGGCGTGCTGCTCTCGATCGCCGGCGGCTCCGACCTCGGCCTGTTCGAGATCAACGAAGCCGCGCAGCTCGTCTCGGAGTCCGCGCACACCGACGCCAACATCATCTTCGGCGCGGTGATCGACGACGCCCTCGGCGACGAGGTCCGCGTCACCGTGATCGCGGCCGGCTTCGACGGCGGTATGCCGAAGCGCCGCGAGCAGGCCATGTCCAGCGCCCGCCCGCGCCCGGCCTCGCCGTCCGCCACCGCGTCCTCGGTCGCGTCGTCCGCCGCCACCCAGTCACCACGATCCATGCCTCCCGCGGTCACCCCGCCGCCCGCTCCGCCGGGCACCCAGACCTCGGCCCGCCCGCCCGCCGGCACCCCGGGTACGACGTTCGGCGCGCCGGGCTCGAACGGCTCGGCTCCCGCCAGGACCACCCCGCCCGGCGCGACCCCGGGTACGGCGGGAACGGGTGCTACGGGTCCGGGCGCGACCCGCCCGGCGGATCCGGCCCGGCCGGCCGCTCCGGTGCTTCGCCCGACCCCCCGCAAGATCGACTTCGACGACGACGAGCTCGACGTCCCCGACTTCCTGAAGTAGGCGCAGCGGCGGGTAGCGTTCGGGTGTGTTCAGCTTCGACGAGACGATCGACGGCGTGCGGTTCGCGTTCACCGACCGGTTCGGCGGGGTGAGCAAGCCGCCGTACGCGGAGCTGAACCTCGGCACCGCCAGCGGCGACGACCCGGACGCGGTCCGGGAGAACTTCCGCCGCCTGGCCGAGGCGCTCGGACTGCCTGAGGCGCACGCCGTGGTCCGGATGAGCCAGGTGCACGGCCGGGACGTCCACGTCGTCGCCGCCGGGGACGACCTCGCGGGGCCGGTGCCGACCGCGGACGGCCTGGTCACGACCCGCGCGGACGTCGCGCTCGCGGCGCGGGCGGCGGACTGCGTGCCGGTGCTGCTCGCGGACCCTGCCGCCGGGGTGGCGGGTGCGGTGCACTCGGGCCGCCCCGGGTTGTTCGCCGGCGTGGTCCCGGCCACGGTCGAGGCGATGCGCGGGCTCGGCGCTGAACGGATCGTCGCGGTGATCGGGCCGCACGTGTGCGGGCGCTGCTACGAGGTGCCGGAACAGATGCGGGCCGAGGTGGCCGAGCGGGTCCCGGCGTCGTACGCGGAGACCAGCTGGGGCACGCCCGCGCTGGACATCGGCGCAGGCGTGCGCTCGCAGCTCGAGGAGGCCCGCTGCCGGGTCCTGGACGCGGCCCGCTGCACGATGGAGAACGAGGAGCTGTACTCGTACCGCCGGCAAGGCCAGGCGAGCGGCCGCCTCGCCGGCGTCGTACGGCTGGCAACCCGATGACGGCGGGTCACCCCGCCGCAGAGGCCACGCGGGAGCGGTTCGCCCAGCTGGAGGCCAATCTGGCCGTGGTACGGCGGTCGATCGCGGACGCGTGCGACAAGGCGGGCCGGGATCCGGCCGAGGTCACGCTCGTGGCGGTGACGAAGACCTTCCCCGAGTCCGATGTCCGCGCGCTGGCCAAGCTCGGCGTGACGGACGTCGGAGAGAACCGCGAGTCCGAGCTGAAGCGGAAGGCGGCGGACATCGAGGTCACCTGGCACTTCGTCGGCCAGCTGCAGTCGAACAAGGCGCGCTCGGTGGCCCGGTACGCCGACGTCGTCCACTCCGTGGACCGGGACTCGCTCGTGGTGGCCCTGGCCAAGGCACGAGCCGGCGCGGACACGCCGTTGCGGTGCCTGATCCAGGTGGCCCTGTCGGACGACGCCGGGCGCCCGCAGCGCGGCGGCGTCGTACCCGAGGGGGTGCCCGCGCTGGCCGCGGCGATCGGCGGGGCCGACGGGCTGGAGCTCGGCGGGGTGATGGCGGTCGCGCCACTGGGGGCGGATCCGGCGCGGGCGTTCGCCGAGCTCGCCGATGTGGCGGCGGCGCTCCGGGCCGAGCACCCGGGCGCGACCTGGGTCTCGGCCGGCATGAGCGGCGACCTGGAGGCGGCCGTCGGGTGCGGCGCGACACACGTCCGGATTGGGCGCGCCTTACTCGGAACCCGCCCGCGTGCGGGTTAGTGTCGAAGCGGACGGGTCCTGTGTGACCGTCCGAACGGAGTCTTTCAACGGACCGAAGGGCTGAAAGGTCATGAGCGCGCTGCGCAAGGTGGGTGTCTACCTCGGCTTGGTCGAGGACGGTGAGCGCTACGGCTCTCGGTTTGGCGAGGACTTCGACGAGTTCGACGAGCACGAGTACGACGAGGACCACGGGGACGTCCACGACTCCGAGCCGGACACCGTCCGCGACGAGCCTGGCGGTACGGTCAGCAAACTGTCAGATCGGCGTGGTGTCTCAGCTGCCCCGGAGGTTACCGAGTTGTCCCGCATCACCACCCTGCACCCGCGCACGTACAACGAGGCGCGCGTGATCGGAGAGCACTTCCGTGACGGCACGCCCGTCATCATGAACCTCACCGAGATGGACGACGCCGACGCCAAGCGGCTGGTGGACTTCGCGGCCGGGCTGATCTTCGGCTGCCGCGGCACGATCGAGCGGGTGACCTCCAAGGTGTTCCTGCTGTCGCCGCCGAACGTCACAGTCGCCGCGGAGGACAAGGAGCGGATCGCCCAGGGCGGGTTCTTCAACCAGAGCTGACTGCGGCCTGCTTGCTCATCCGCCTAGACTCTGCCTTGTCATGAACGTACTCATCATCGTGCTGCTCGTCCTCAACTGGGCGCTCTGGGTCTTCCTGATGATCCTGATCGCCCGGTTCGTGCTCGGCCTGATCATGATGTTCGCGCCGCAGTGGCACCCGAAGGGACCGCTCCTGCTGCTGTTCGAGGCCGTGTACTCCGTGACCGATCCACCGCTGCGGCCGTTGCGGCGGATACTTCCGCCGGTCGGCGCGGGCGGGGTCCGCTTCGACATCTCGATGATGATGCTGTTCATCCTGGTGTGGCTGGCGATGAACATCAACCAGAGCATCATCGTCTCCCTCTGACGGGTATGTGGGCTGTGACGGGTGTGTGAGACGACCCGTTAACGGGGTATGAACGGATCTGACAAGCGGGGGAGTCGGTCGTCTGCAGCCGCCCGGATTCCACCGGCACACAACGAAGCGATAACGTGATCTACTGGTTCCCCGGAGACCAGGTCGACGGTGACCCTGCCAAGACACTGACAAACGAGGTGAAAGATGCCGCTGACGCCGGATGACGTCCGCTCCAAGCAATTCACGCCTGTCCGCTTGCGGGAGGGCTACGACGTCACTGAGGTCGACTCCTTCCTCGACGAGGTGGAGGCCGAGCTCGAGCGACTGCTCGCCGAGAACGAGGAGCTGCGCGCGAAGCTCGCCGCGGCCCAGCGCGCGGGTGGGTCCATGGACCGACCGGACGCCGCCGCCAGCTTTGCGGCCGTCTCGCCGAAGCCGATGGACAAGGTGGAGGACAAGCCCGTACAGACGACCCCGGACGCCGCTGCTGCCGCGGGGGCGGCTGCGGGCACCGTCGGCGACGCGTCCAGCTCGGCGGTCCGGCTCCTGGAGATGGCGACCAAGCACGCCGACGACCTGGTCCAGGAGGCCAAGGACACCGCCGACAAGATCATCGGCGAGGCCCGCGCCAAGGCCGAGCGGCTGGAGAACGAGGCGCGCGGCAAGGCCGACCGGATGACCGGTGAGGCCCGCGCCCGCGCGGAGAAGCTCGATGGTGAGATGGGAGAGCGCCGGGCCCAGATGCTCGGTGCCCTGGAGAAGCAGAAGAGCCAGCTCGAGCGGACCATCGACGACCTGCACGCCTACGAGCGCGAGTACCGCAGCCGGCTGAAGACCTACTTCACCGAGCAGCTCAAGGCCCTCGGCAGCGCCGACGACACGCTCAGCCCGCGCAACGGCTTCCGCCCGGAGACCCGTCCGGCGCAGGCCCACGGCCACGGCGTCTGACCGGTAGCAGCGTCAGAGCGACCGGGCGGGCAGGGTCCGGTCGCACCCTGACGACGCACCTGGGCGTCACCCGCAGCACAACGGCGACGAGCCGGTTCCGCCCCAGCGGCGCGGAACCGGCTCGTCGTCGTCCCTAGGCCTTGGTGAGCCAGTAGCGCAGGCCCAGCTCCTCGTCGGCGCCGGAGGCGAGGCCGGTGGCGTCGGGCTCGGAGCGGGTCAGCGTGGTGGCGAGCACCTCGCGGGCCACCTCGTCGGCGTGCACGTCGAGCGCGTCGGCCAGGTCGCCGTCGGCGGTCAGCCAGACCGAGATCCGGTCTGAGACCTCCAGGCCGGCGTTCTTCCGGGCCTCCTGCAGGGTGCGGACCACCTCGCGGGCCAGACCGGCGCGGCGCAGGTCGGCGGTCACCTCGAGGTCGAGCGCGACCGTCTCGCCCTGCTCGTTGACCACCGACCAGCCTTCCTTCGGCCGCTCGGAGACCAGCACCTCGGCAGCCGTGACCTCGACCGCCTCACCGTCCACCGTCACCGTCGCCGTACCCGACTCTCCGAGTGCGGCGGCCAGGGCGGCGGCGTCGGCGGCGGCGATCGCGGCGGCGACCACCGGGGTCTGCTTGGCGAACCGCTTGCCGAGCTCGCGGAAGTTGCCCTTCGCCGAGTACTCGACCAGGTCCGCTCCCGCCGACGACAGCGGCGCGACCGAGCCGACGTTCAGCTCGTCGGCGATCTCGGCCAGCAGCTCCGGGTCCAGGTCGGCGATCGCGGCGGAGCCGACCAGCGCGCGGCTGAGCGGCTGCCGGGTCCGTACCTTCGCCTCGGCCCGTGCCGACCGGCCGAGCTCGACGACGCGGCGCGCCATCGACATGTGCGTGGCGAGCTCATCGTCGACCAGGCTTTCGTCGTACGACGGGAAGGCCGCCAGGTGCACCGACTCCGGGGCGCCGGGGGTGACTGGCCGGATGACGTCCTGCCAGACCCGCTCGGTGACGAACGGGACCAGCGGCGCCATCACCCTGGTGAGCGCGTCCAGCGTCTCGTGCAGGGTGGCGAGCGCGCCGGCGTCACCGGACCAGAACCGGCGGCGGGACCGCCGCACGTACCAGTTCGACAGCACGTCGGTGAACTGGCCGATGGCCAGCCCGAGCCGCTGGGTGTCGAACGTCTCGTACGCCGTGTCGCAGTCGCGCACCAGCCGGTGCGTCTCGGAGACGAGCCACCGGTCCAGCACCGAGCGCTCGGCGACCGGCGGGGCGTCCGACGCCGGCGACCAGTCCGCGAGCCGCGCGTAGAGCGCGTGGAAGGCGACCGTGTTCCAGTACGTCAGCAGCACCTTGCGGACGACCTCGTTGATGGTCGCGTCGCCGACCCGGCGGGCCAGCCACGGCGAGCCCGAGCACGCCATGTACCAGCGCACCGCGTCCGCGCCGTGCCGGTCCATCAGCGGCATCGGCGCCACCACGTTGCCGAGGTGCTTGGACATCTTCCGGCCGTCCTCGGCCAGCAGCAGCCCGAGGCACACCACGTTCTGGTACGACGACTCGCCGAACACCAGCGTGCCGATCGCCATCAGCGAGTAGAACCAGCCACGGGTCTGGTCGATCGCCTCGCAGATGAACTGCGCCGGGTAGGCGTTCTCGAACTTCTCCTTCGAGCCCTCCACCCACGGGTAGCCCCACTGCGCGAACGGCATCGAGCCGGAGTCGTACCAGGCGTCGATCACGTCCGGCACCCGGTGCGCGTCCTGGCCACACTCCTTGCAGGCGAAGGTGATCTCGTCCACGTACGGCTTGTGCGGGTCCAGGCCGGACAGGTCCCGCCCGGCCAGCTCGCCGAGCTCGGCGCGGGAGCCGACGCAGGTGAGGTGGCCGTCGGCGCAGCGCCAGATCGGCAGCGGCGTGCCCCAGTAGCGCGTCCGCGACAGCGACCAGTCGACGTTGTTGCGCAGCCAGTCGCCGTACCGGCCCTCCTTGACCGAGTCCGGGTACCAGTTCGTCTTGTCGTTCTCCGCGATCAGCTCGTCCTTGAGCTGCGTGGTCCGGATGTACCAGGCCGGCAAGGCGTAGTAGAGCACCGGCGTGTGGCAGCGCCAGCAGTGCGGGTACGCGTGCTCGTAGGTGACGTGCCGCAGCAGCAGCCCGCGCCGCTCCAGGTCCTTGACCAGCTTCTCGTCGGCCTTCTTGAAGAACTCGCCGCCGACCAGGTCCAGCTCGGGCAGGAACTGCCCGGCGGTGTCGATCACGTTGACCATCGCGACGTCGTTCTCGCGGCAGCTGCGGAAGTCGTCCTCACCGTGGGCGGGGGACTGGTGCACCAGGCCGGTGCCGTCGTCGGTGGTGACGTAGTCCTCCAGCACCACGAAGTGCGCGTGCTCGTCCGGCCAGGCGACCAGCTCGAACGGCCGCTGGTACTTCCAGCCCGCCAGCTCCGCGCCGGTGAACCGCGCGGTCACCTCCCAGCCCTCGCCGAGCGCGGACTCCAGCAGCGGCTCGGCCACCACCAGCGTCTCCGAACCGTTGCTCGCGGCAACATAGGTGACGTCGCGGTGCGCGGCGACCAGCGCGTTCGACACCAGCGTCCACGGCGTCGTCGTCCAGACCAGCAGCGCGGCCTTGCCGGCCAGCGGCCCGGACGTCAGCGGCAGCCGGACGTAGACGGACGGGTCCGCGACCGTCTCGTAGGCACCCGGCTGGCCGAGCTCGTGGTCGGACAGACCGGTCCCGCAGCGCGGGCAGTACGGCGTGATCCGGAAGTCCTCGACCAGCAGGTCCCGGTCGAAGATCTGCTTCAGCGACCACCAGACCGACTCGATGTACGCCGGGTCCATCGTCCTGTACGCGTCGTCCAGGTTCACCCAGTAGCCCATCCGGGTGGTGAGGTCCTCGAACGCGTCCACGTTCCGCAGCACCGACTCGCGGCACTTCTCGTTGAACGCGGCGACGCCGTACTCCTCGATGTCGCGCCGGCCGGACAGCCCGAGCTCCTTCTCCACGCCGACCTCGACATGCAGGCCCTGGCAGTCCCAGCCCGCCTTCCGGCCGACCGAGTAGCCCTTCATCGTCCGGTACCGCGGGAACAGGTCCTTGAAGACGCGCGCCTCGATGTGGTGCGTGCCCGGCATCCCGTTCGCGGTCGGCGGGCCCTCGTAGAACGTCCAGGGCTCGCCGCCGGCGGTCTGCTCGAGGCTCTTGGCGAACGTGTCGTGCTCGGCCCAGAAGGCGAGTACGTCGCGCTCCATCGCCGGGAGGTCGACCTGCGCCGGGACCTGCTTCCAGCCGTTCTGAACAGCGTCATTGCTGGGCATGGGGTGCTTCCTCGTTTCGGTGCTGCCGTCCGTCGTACATGCTTGACGAAGGGACGACGCGCCGGCTCGCGAGCCGGGCACCGCGGTACCACCCTCCTTGGCAGCCCGACCGCGGCCGCCCGCTCGAGGTGCTCCGCCGCTGGGTCTAGTAGGCCGTCAGGCTGTTCTTCCAGCAGCTCGGGGGTGATGTCCCGGATCTGGCCCGGGCCCCGTCAACGCCGTGCGGATGCAGTGACGAGTGTACGGCGAACGCCGGAGCGCGACGAATCGTTATCGGGTCGTGTCGCTGCGAGACTGGTCGCGTGACGTCGCTCAGGATCGCCGTACGCGTGAAGCCCGGCGCCTCCCGCACCAAGGTCGGCGGCCGGTACGACGGCCCGTCCGGACCGGCACTGGTGGTGGCCGTGCCGGCACGCGCCGTGGACGGCCGGGCCACCGAGGCGACGCTGGCCGCAGTCGCCGATGCCTTCGGCGTACGACGCCGCCAGGTGCGGCTGGTGTCCGGGCCTGCGAGCCGGGACAAGCTGCTCGAGCTGGACGGGCCCGCGGACGACCTCCGGGAGACCTGGCAGTCCCTGCTCGGCTGACCGCTCAGTGGACTCTGACCCGCGGTTGCTCGTGTGTCCTTGAACGGCGGACTACCGTATGTGCACGGTCTGCGCGTCGGCTGGCACCGGACAGTGCCGGTGCCCTACTGTCGGCGACCAGTCCGCTTTGTCGTCGATGAAGGCAGGGGGTAGTCAGCATGGCTACAACGGCTGCGAAGAAGTCGGCCCCTGCGCGACCAGCGCCGGCCAAGAGGGCCACCGCGACATCCGTGAAGAAGACCACCACCAAGGCACCGGCCAAGAAGGCCGCCCCGGTGGCCAAGAAGGCCGCAGCAGCAGCGAAGAAGGCCGCAGCAGCAGCGAAGAAGGCCGCACCCGCAGCCAAGAAGGCCGCGCCGGCGGCCGGCACGAAGGCCCGGAACTCGACGAGGAAGTCAGCCACCAGCAAGACAACGGGGACGACTACGAGGACGACGGCAACGAAGTCTTCTGCTCGCAAGACGCCTGCCCGCACTGCACCTACCCGTACTGCACCTGCCCGCAAGACGCCTGCAACGACGCCCGAGAAGAAGGTGGCCGTGAAGTCCAGTTCTGCAAACCTCACTGAGGTCACGGCGGAGGTCCCCGCCGGAACGAGCGCCGCCAAGAAGCCGGCGCCGAAGTCGAGCACCAAGTCGGCGAAGAGCCTGACCGTGGGCGCGGGGGAGTCGCCGTGGACGGCCGCCGAGCTCGCCGATCTGCGCGGGGAGCTCGAGCACGAGGTCGAGCACCTGCGCGAGGAGATCCACGACGCCGAGGAGGAGATCGCCGGTCTGCTCCGCGATGGCGGCGACGGCGCCGGGAACGACCAGGCCGACGTCGGCTCGACGACGTTCGAGCGCGACCACGAGATGTCCCTGGCCAACAACGCCCGCGACATGCTGATGCAGACCGAGCGGGCGCTGGCCCGGATCGACGACGGCACGTACGGCGTCTGCGAGAGCTGCGGCAACCCGATCGGCAAGGGGCGGCTGCAGGCGTTCCCGCGTGCGACACTGTGCGTGTCATGCAAAGAACGCGAAGAACGCCGCTGAGCGGCAACGAGCCCGCCGAGGGCCACACAGATCCAACGGAACCGGTCGAGGAGTCGGCCGGTTCCCGCACGCCGGAGCTGCGGCCCCGGACACCGCTGCTGTTCGCCGCGGTCGCGCTGGTCGTGCTGGTCGCCGACCAGGTCACGAAGGCGATCGCGCTGCGGAGCCTGGAGCCGGGCGAGCCGGTGAACCTGATCGGCAGCGTGCTGCGGTTCCACCTGGTGAAGAACCCGGGCGCGGCGTTCAGCCTCGGCACCGGGTACACGGTGGTGCTGACGTGTGTCGCGGTCGGCGTGGCGGCGACGGTGATCCACCTGTCCCGGCGGCTGCGGTCGAAGGTCTGGACGATCGCGCTCGGGCTGCTGCTCGGCGGCGCGCTCGGCAACGTCGGCGACCGGTTCTTCCGCGAGCCCGCGCCGCTGCGCGGGCACGTGGTGGACTTCCTCGAGCTGCCGCACTGGCCGATCTTCAACCTGGCCGACTCCGCGATCGTCACCGCGGCCGTGCTGATGGTGCTGCAGACCCTGCGCGGCATCGGCCTGGACGGGACCCGCGAGCAGCGCACACCGGGTGGCAGCACCGGTGAGTGAATCCCGCACCCTGCTCGTGCCGGACGGGCTGGCGGGGGAGCGGCTGGACGCGGCGCTGGCCCGGCTGTTCGGCATGTCCCGCACCAAGGCCGCCGAGCTGATCGAGTCCGGCGGCGTCCGGGTGGACGGCGTCACCGCGGCCAAATCCGCGCGGGTCTCCGCCGGGGTGATGCTGGACGTCGACCTGCCCGCGCCGCCCACCGAGGTCCAGGTGGTGCCGCAGGCCGTCGAGGGCCTGCGGATCGTGCACGACGACGACGAGATCGTGGTCGTCGACAAGCCGGTCGGCGTCGCCGCGCACCCGTCGCCGGGCTGGACCGGCCCAACCGTGATCGGTCACCTGGCCGCCGCCGGGTTCCGGGTCGCGACCACCGGCGCCGCCGAGCGCCAGGGCGTCGTACACCGCCTCGACGTCGGCACCAGCGGCCTGATGGTGGTGGCGAAGACCGAGTACAGCTACTCGGTGCTGAAGCGCGCCTTCAAGGAGCGCACGGTGAGCAAGATCTACCACGCGCTGGTGCAGGGCCATCCCGACCCGTTCACCGGGACCGTGGACGCGCCGATCGACCGGCATCCGCAGCACGACTACAAGTTCGGCGTGGTGGCGGGCGGCAAGCCGAGCGTGACGCACTACGAGACGCTGGAGGCGTTCCGGTTCGGGACGCTGCTGGAGATCACCCTCGAGACCGGCCGAACGCACCAGATCCGGGTCCACATGTCCGCGATCGGCCACCCGTGCTGCGGCGACCTGACCTACGGCGCCGACCCAGTGCTGGCGGCGAAGCTCGGCCTGGACCGGCAGTGGTTGCACGCCATGCGCCTCGGCTTCGTCCACCCGGGCAGCGGCGAGTACGTCGAGTACGAGTCGACCTACCCCGACGACCTCGCCCACGCCCTCGACATCCTCGCCGCGAGCCACTGATTCTTGCCCCGCCGAGTCGTGGATCTCGGCGCGGGGAAAGCGCTTTCCGGCTGCGGAAATCCACGACTCGGCGGGGGTGGGAGACCGAATATCGGGCGGCCGGGTGGGCGTCCGCGAGCCACGGTGACGGTTGTCGGCGGGGGCGTTTAGGCTGGCCGACGATCCTGCCCGACGATGACCTCCGGGGGTTGTTCACCGATATGCCGTCCGCCGACAGTTTCGTGCACCTGCACAACCACACCGAGTACTCGATGCTGGACGGTGCGGCACGAATCGGGGAACTGTTCAAGGCCGCCCAGGAGATGGGCATGCCGGCGCTCGCGACGACCGACCACGGCTACGTGTTCGGCGCCTACGAGTTCTGGAAGACGGCACAGAAGTACGACGTCAAGCCGATCATCGGAGTCGAGGCGTACCTCACCCCGCAGACGCACCGGACCGAGCGGCGGCGGGTGAAGTGGGGCGACGCGTCGAACAACAGCAGCGACGACGTCTCCGGCGGCGGGTCGTACACGCACATGACGCTGCTGGCGCAGAACACCGGCGGCATGCACAACCTGTTCCGGATGGCGTCGCTGTCCAGCCTGGAGGGTTACTACTTCAAGCCCCGGATCGACCGCGAGCTGCTGCAGACGTACGGCAAGGGCCTGATCGCCACCACCGGCTGCGTCGGCGGCGAGGTCCAGACCCGGCTGCGCCTCGGCCAGTACGACGAGGCGCGCGCCGCCGCCGCCGAGTTCCGGGACATCTTCGGCGCGGAGAACTTCTTCTGCGAGCTGATGGACCACGGGCTGGACGTCGAGCGGCAGGTGCAGAAGGACCTGCTCCGGCTCGCCAAGGACCTGAGCCTGCCGCTGGTCGCGACCAACGACCTGCACTACACCAACGCCGCCGACGCCGACGCGCACGCCGCGCTGCTGTGCGTGCAGTCGGCCTCGACGTTGTCGGACCCGAAGCGGTTCAAGTTCGAGACACAAGAGTTCTATCTGAAGACGGCGGCGCAGATGCGGGAGCTGTTCCGCGATCACCCGGAGGCGTGTGACAACACGCTGCTGATCGCGGAGCGCTGCAACGTCACCTTCACCGAGGGCGAGGGGCGGTACATGCCGCGATTCCCTTGCCCGGAAGGGGAGAACGAGGAGTCCTGGTTCGTCAAGGAGGTCGAGGTCGGGCTCCACCACCGCTACCCCGCGGGCATCCCGGACCACGTGCGCAAGCAGGCCGAGTTCGAGATCGAGGTCATCGTCTCGAAGGGCTACGCGGGCTACTTCCTGGTCGTCGCCGACTTCATCAACTGGGCCAAGAAGCAGGGCATCCGGGTCGGCCCGGGCCGTGGCTCCGGCGCCGGTTCGATGTGCGCGTACGCGATGCGGATCACCGACCTGGACCCGCTCCAGCACGGCCTGATCTTCGAGCGCTTCCTGAACCCGGAGCGCATGTCGATGCCCGACTTCGACATCGACTTCGACGACCGCCGCCGCCCGGAGGTGATCCGCTATGTCACCGAGAAGTACGGCGACGACCGGGTCGCGATGATCGTCACCTACGGCACGATCAAGGCCAAGCAGGCGATCAAGGACGCCGGCCGGGTGCTGGACTACCCGTTCGCGATGGGCGACCGGATCACCAAGGCGATGCCGCCGTCGGTGATGGGCAAGGACATCCCGCTGTCCGGCATCTTCGACCCCGAGCACAAGCGGTACTCCGAGGCCACCGAGTTCCGCCAGCTGTACGAGTCCGACGCCGACGTCCGCAAGATCGTCGACACCGCCCGCGGCCTGGAGAACCTGAAGCGCCAGTGGGGTGTGCACGCAGCCGGCGTGATCATGTCCAGCGAGCCGCTGATCGACCTGATCCCGATCATGCGCCGCGAGCAGGACGGCCAGGTCATCACCCAGTTCGACTACCCGAGCTGCGAGACGCTCGGCCTGGTCAAGATGGACTTCCTGGGCCTGCGGAACCTGACGATCATGGACGACGCGGTCAAGAACGTCGAGGCCAGCCGCGGCGTCACCCTCGACCTCGACGAGCTCGGCCGCACCCTCGACGACCCGGCGACGTACGAGCTGTTGGCCCGCGGTGACACGCTCGGGGTGTTCCAGTTCGACGGCGGGCCGATGCGCGCGCTGCTGCGGCTGATGAAGCCGGACGGCTTCGAGGACATCTCGGCGGTCGGTGCGCTCTACCGGCCCGGCCCGATGGGCGCGAACTCCCACACCAACTATGCGCTGCGGAAGAACGGCCAGCAGGAGATCACCTATCTGCACCCGGAGCTGGAAGAGGCGCTGAAGCCGATCCTGGGCCCGACGTACGGGCTGATCGTGTACCAGGAGCAGGTGCTCAAGATCGCCCAGGAGCTGGCCGGCTACAGCCTCGGCAAGGCGGACCTGCTGCGCAAGGCGATGGGCAAGAAGAAGAAGGAAGTGCTCGACGCCGAGTACGTCGGCTTCGAGGCGGGCATGAGGTCGAACGGCTTCTCCGCGGCGTCGATCAAGGCACTGTGGGACGTGCTGGTGCCGTTCTCCGACTACGCGTTCAACAAGGCGCACTCGGCGGCGTACGGGCTGGTCTCGTACTGGACCGCGTACCTGAAGGCGAACTTCCCGGCGGAGTACATGGCCGCGGTCCTCACGTCCGTCAAGGACGACAAGGACAAGATGGCGATCTACCTGAACGAGTGCCGCCGGATGGGCATCAAGGTGCTGCCGCCGGACGTGAACGAGTCCGATGCGAACTTCACCCCGGTCGGCACCGACATCCGGTTCGGGCTGTCCGCGATCCGCAACGTCGGCAACAACGTGGTCGCCGGGATCGTCGCCGCCCGCGAGGAGAAGGGGCGGTACGGCACCTTCACCGACTTCATCGACAAGGTGCCGGAGCAGGTCTGCAACAAGCGCGTGATCGAGTCGCTGGCAAAGGCGGGCGCGTTCGACTCGCTCGGTCACGCCCGGCGCGCCGTGGTCGCGGTGCACGACCAGGCGGTCGACGAGGCGATCGACCTGAAGCGCAACGAGGCGCACGGCCAGTTCGACCTGTTCAGCATGGGGGAACCGGACGACGGCGGCGACACCAGCCGGCTGACGGTGGTGGTGCCCGAGCTGACCGAGTGGGACAAGCAGACCAAGCTCACCCACGAGCGCGAGATGCTCGGGCTGTACGTGTCGGACCACCCGCTGTTCGGCGTCGAGCACGTGCTGGCGACCGGCGCGGACTGCACGATCGGCCAGTTGCTGTCCGACGAGGACCGGCCGGACGGCAGCCAGGTCACGATCGGCGGCCTGGTCACCTCGGTGCAGCGCAAGGTCAACAAGCGCGGTGACATCTACGCGATCGTCACCGTCGAGGACCTCGAGGGTTCGATCGAGGTGATGATGTTCTCGTCGGCGTACCAGCTGTCCGCGCACCTGCTCAGCAACGACGCGATCGTGCTGATCAAGGGCCGGATCCGGCGCCGCGAGGACCGCCTGGAGCTGAGCGGCTCCGAGGTGATCGTCCCGGATCTGACCGAGGGGCCGACCGGGCCGGTGGTGATCTCGATGCCGGTGAACCGGTGCACGCCGCCGACCGTGCAGCAGCTCAAGGAGGTGCTCCGCACCCACCCCGGCATGACCGAGGTGCGGTTGCGCCTGCAGGGTGCTGAGAACACCAAGGTGATGCGGCTCGACGCGGCGCTCCGGGTGACGCCGACGCCGGCGCTGATGGCCGACCTGAAGGCGCTCCTCGGCCCGTCCTGCCTTGCTGGTTGAGAGGCTGGTTGAGAGGCCGGTTGAGAGGCCGGTTGAGACCGGATGGTGTCTGTGAGCCGGGGTTCGGGGACACTGTCCTGATGAGTCAGACTGTCGGCGTGAGTGTTCCCGTGCCCGCGCCCGCGACGCAGCCGTCGCCCGCGGGCCGGTCATGGGGCCGCGCGGTCGCGGTGACGTTCGCGGTGTTCGTGATCGCCGGGCTGGCCGCCGGCTGGGCGTGGCAGCGGTACGCGCCGGTCGCCCGGTACGTCGTCGAGGAGTCGGGCGGGTCCATGAACGAGGAGGAGATGACCCGGGTGTTCGGGCCGGACGGCCTGTTCGTCTCGATCGGGTTCCTCACCGCCGTCGTGCTGGCCGCCGCATTGTTCTGGTGGCTGCGCGACAACGGCCCGCAGGCCGTTGCCGTCGTGGTGCTCGGCTCCGCCGCCGGCTCCGGCACCGCGTGGGCACTCGGGATGCTGCTCGGACACGAACCGCTCGACCCGCGACTGGCCGCCGCGAAGCCCGGGGACCTGGTCGCGGCGCCGCTGGAGCTGCACGGCTGGAGCGCGGTCGCGTCCTGGCCGGTCGGCGCCGCGCTCGCGGTCGCGATCATCGCCGCGCTCGGCTGGCGCCAGGAGCAGGTCGGCCACGACCAGCCGGACGGCGCTGCCGGTCACGACGATCACGGCCCCGGCCCGTTCGGTGGTCAATACGCGGGCGGTCCTCAGCAGGCTGGGCCGATCCAGCAGGCTGGACCGTTCGAGCACGGTGGGCCGCTCGCGGGCGGCCCGTCCTCCGACCGGTAGGTCGAAGCGCAACTTCGGGTGCGTTCGGCGCATCGTGCTAGGTGACGCAACCAGATCTTCGCGGGGCACGTCCGAGTGGCGCCCTGCACGCACCATGTCCGCCCCGGTGCCGGTCGTGATCGTTCCGGCACCGTCCGAACCGAGGGGGTTCAATGTCCGACAACACCTTCCCGCCCGCCGGCCCCGGCGGCCCGGGCCAGCAGCCGAATCCGTACCGCCGGCCAGAGGGCCAGGGCGGACCGTCGTACGGCCAGGGTCCGCACAACCAGCCGGGTCCCTACGGGCCACCGTCCGGCGGTCAGCCTAACCAGGGGCAGCAGCCGCACGGCCAGCCGTCGTACGGGCAGCCGTCGTACGGCCAACCGTCCTACGGCCAACCCGCCTACGGGCAGCCGGTCTACGGGCAGCCGCCGCAGGGGCCGGGGTTCGGGCACGGGCAGCAGTTCGCGCCGCCGCCGAAGCGGCGCGGCCGGCTGGTCCCTATCATCGCGGCTCTCGCGATGCTGATGGTGGTCGGTGCGGGTGGTGCGTTCGCGTACAGCCGGCTGTCCGGTGGTAGCGCGCAGCCGGCCGACGTACTGCCGGCGTCGGCGGTCGCCTATGGACGGGTCGACCTGGACCCGGGCGCGGGGCAGAAGGTGGCCGCAATCCGGTTCATGATGAAGTTCCCGTCGGCCCGGGAGAAGCTGAAGCTCACCGGCGACAAGGACGACCTGCGCGAGGAGCTGTTCGACCTGCTCAAGGACGAGGCCGGCGACGACCTCGAGGGCGTCGACTACGACAAGGACGTCAAGCCGTGGCTGGGCGACCGGGCCGGGGTGGCGGCGGTGCCGAGTGGCGACGAGCCCACGACTCTGGTCGCGGTCCAGGTGAAGGACAAGGAGAAGGCGAAGGCCGGTCTGGACAAGCTGTTCGCGCACTCCGACGACAAGCCGGGTTTCGCGTTCCTGGACTCGTACGCGGTCATCGCCGAGGACCAGGCGGCGGCCGACAAGGCGGTCGCGGACGCCAGGACCAAGCCGCTCAGCGAGAACGAGGCCTTCGACAAGGACATGTCGAAGCTGGGTGAGCAGGGGTTCGCGTCGGCGTGGCTGGACACGAACGGCCTGGCCGACCTGACCGGGCGGAAGCTGACCGACCAGCAGCGCCAGCCGATCCCCCACGGCAGCATGGCCGCGGCGCTCCGGTTCGACGCGCAGTACGTCGAGCTGAAGGGTGTGGTGCGGACCGACGGGCCGATGATCTCGCCCGGCGCCGCGAAGGCCGAGGAGGTCGTCACCTCGCTGCCCGAGACGACCGCGGCGGCGCTGGCGGTGTCCGACGGCAGCAAGTACGTCGACGACATCTGGCAGCAGCTGCAGAAGTCGTCGAGCGGTGATGTCGACGTGAAGGGCATGGTGGACGAGTTCGCCGAGCGGTACGGGTTCACGCTTCCCGACGACCTGAAGACCCTGCTCGGCCAGAACTTCGTGGTCGCGGTCGACAAGGAGAAGCCGTCGGACGGTCTGCCAAAGGCCGGGGTGAAGGTGTTGACCGACCCGGCGAAGGCCGAGGCGATCGTCAAGAAGGTGTCCGACGTGGTCGGCAAGGAGACCGGTGTCGACGTCCCGCTGGTCACCGCGAAGAACGACGACACCCTGGTCGTTGCCACCAGCAAGGACTACGCCGACCGGATGCTGCAGGGCGGCAAGCTCGGCGACACCGACGCCTTCAAGCAGGCCGTACCGGACCCGAAGGGCTCGATGATGCTCGGGTACTTCGACTTCGCCGGTCTGCGCTCGCTGGCTGCGGAGCAGACCGACGACAAGGACTTCCAGGCTCTGAAGTCGGCCGGCTATTCCGCCCGGGTGACCGGCACCGGCGAGGCCGAGTTCACGCTCCGGGTGGTGGCGAACTAGATAGCTGGTCGTCGGTGGGAGCGAGCACGGCCAGTACGGCCTCGCCGTACTTGGCCAGCTTGTTCTCACCGACACCGCTGATCGTGCCGAGCTGAGCCAGCGTGCCGGGTAGTTCGGTCGCGATCTGGCGCAGCGTGGCGTCGTGGAAGATCACGTACGCCGGCACGCCCTGCTCCTTCGCGGTCGCGCCGCGCCAGTCCCGCAGCCGCTCGAACACCGCGGCGGCCTCGGGGGACAGGTCCGCCGCTGGTGTCGCCTTGCGCGACTTCGCCGGCCTGGTACGACGCTCCGGCTCGCGGCGCATCGGCACCTCGCGGCGCCGCCCGAGCACCTCCGCGCTGTCGTTCGTGAGCACCAGCGCGCCGTACTCGCCCTCGACCGCGAGCAGGCGCTGCGCGAGCAGCTGGCGGATCACGCCGCGCCACTCGGTGTCGCGCAGCTCGGTGCCGACGCCGAACACGCTGAGCTCGTCGTGCCGGAACTGGGTCACCTTCGGGGTGGTCTTGCCGAGCAGGATGTCGGTGATCTGGCCGGCGCCGAACTTCTGCCGGCGCTCGTGCTGCAGCCGGTAGACCGCCGACAGCACCTTCTGCGCCGCGATCGTGCCGTCCCAGGACTCGGGCGGGGTCAAACAGGTGTCGCAGTTGCCGCAGGCGGCGCCGCGCTCGCCGAAGTACGCGAGCAGCTGGACGCGCCGGCAC
>WNGB01002283.1_pt1 | contig 39819 bp, 31 predicted proteins | sample 5400681 | NCBI WGS metagenome assembly WNGB01 (sample SAMN13153367, study PRJNA577476) | soil metagenome | isolation source: 115 cm soil or saprolite under grassland replicate 2 | place: USA:California | collected 2016-06-15 | reverse complement strand
GCCTCGCGCCGGATACATGGTTCGATATCAAGCTGGAAGGGCTATGGATTCCCGATGCCTTCATCGGCCCGATCGCCTCGCTGATGGACGCGATCCAGCGCGACGGCACGCCGATCACCGATGTCGCCGATAACCTGGGGACACTGCGCGTCGTCCACGCTGCCTATCGCTCGGCGCAGGAGCACCGTTCGATTCGGCCGGAGGAATTAAGAGTTAAAAGTTAAAAGTTCAAAGTTGAGGCGGCACTCGTCTTCGGCTTGTGCTTCGGTTGTTCTTGCGCCCGGCCGGGCGCAAGAACAACCGAAGCACATAAATAGGAAGTACCATGCTGCCGCAGGCTAGAGGCGCTTGAGTAGTGCGTCGTACTCGCTATGTGAGCCAATCCAAAACCAGTAGATTTCCTCAGGTTCACGGAGGCCCAACGCACGATAGCCAATACCGATCCGTACCGAATAAATTGGTTGGCGCTGATTGACGCGCTTGAATTCTAAACTAGGATGATAGGGATCGGCCTGCCAGATTCTGTACGCACGCACCGCTTGTTCTTGTACGTGTACTGGCATACGGTCAAGCAGCGTGCGGAAGTCCTTTGTAATGCGTGACCTCATGCGTTCACATCATCTGGAGGAAAGAGTTCTTCCAGCGGGCTGGTCTGACCAGAAGCAATATCGCGGCGGACTAATGCGGCTAACCGATCCCACTGGTCATCTGTCGTTGCGCGAAATTGTGCGTCCCAGGCAGCATCATCTGCCAAATCAGCAAGAATCCGACGCGCTATCGCGTCTTGCTGAGGGGTTGGAAGCTGTTCGATAGCCGCAATTGCTTGTTGCAATAATGTCGTCATAAAATGTCTCCTTATGAGCAACGCTCACAGTAGCACGAAGGAGTCAACACATTGTGCGTCTCCAAGAAGTATAGCATAGGGAAGAGCTACGAACAACGAATTGCAGAAATACAGACGTGCCGCTCAACATGACAATGCGCTTTCATTGTTTTCCAGGAGTACCCGATGCCAACACTCAAGATCAAATATCGAACCTTCGATGGCTTTGAGCGCGCAATCGCCGCGCAGACGGCGCATTTCAGCGCGCTGCGCCCGGATGTCGGCTTCGAGCTGAGCCACGGCGGACCCGAGGAGATCTACGCCGAGATGGTCGAGCAGGGCGGCGCGACCGATGGCCGCTACGACGTGATGCTGACGCTGACTGACTGGCTGCCCAACCTGATCCGCCGCAAGGGGCTGCGCTCGATCGACACGTACCTGGCGAGCGACCCGCCTGAGGGCTGGCCTGGCGGCTGGAGCGATTCGGTGCTTGGCTTGCAGCGCGATGCGCAGGGCGCGATCTACGGCCTGCCCTATCACGATGGCCCCGAGATATTTCACTACCGCACCGACCTGTTCGGCAACCCGGCCGAGCAGGTGCGCTTCCAGCGCCTGCTCGGCTACCCGCTGCGCCCGCCCGAGACCTGGAGCGAGTTTCTGGATGTGGCGCGCTTCTTCACCCGGCCGGACGACGGGCTGTATGGCACGGTGGTGGCCGGGCTGAACGACGGCCACAACAATGTGTACGATTTCCTGATTCACCTCTGGAGTCGCGGCGGCCAATTATTGGATGAGCGGCTGCGCCCGGCCTTCGACAGCCCAGCCGGCCATGAGGCGCTCCAGTTCTATGTCGATCTGCTGACGAAACACAATGTCACGCCGCCGCGCGCGCTGGAGTACGATAGCGTGGCCGCCGGCGTGGCCTATGCCGCAGGCGAGGGTGCCATGATGCTGAACTGGTCGGGGTTTATGGCGGTGGCGCAGCTGCCGCCGAGCACGATCATCGGCAAGACTCGCTGCACGCGCATACCGCGCGGCGAAGGGCCAGATGGTCGCCACGCCAGCTTGAATGTCTACTGGGTGATGGCGATCTGCGCCGGCAGCCGGCAGCCCGATCTGGCCTGGCAGTTCCTTCGCGAGACCGCCGGCCCGGCGATGGACAAGGTCACCTCGCTGGCGGGCGGCACCGGCGTACGCCTCTCGACCTGGAACGACCCGGAGGTGCGCGCGCAGTTCCAGTACTACGAGGAGCTGGAGACAGTGCATCAAGGCAGCGACACGATGCCCGGCATCCCCGAGTACCCAGCGATCAACGAGGTGCTCAGCCGCATGACCTGGGATGCTGTGCAGGGCCGCACGGATGTGGCCGCAGCGCTGCGCGAGGCATCAGCCGAATGCGCGACGCTGCTGGCTCACTATCAAGGCTGAGGTAAATCGTGCGATTGCACGTTTCCAAATGAAATCTTATGCCAGCACAGAATCCTACCACACAGCATCCTGGGCCCAGAGGGCACCCCGCGGTGGAGTGTCGCCGCAGCGGCACGGAACCGCGTATCGAAGGGTGCGGCGCCAGCGAACCCGCACCCTTCGATACGACCTACGGTCTACTCAGGATACTATCTGGCAGAGCATTGCGCTGTAATTCTAGAGCTTTCGGGTAATCAGCGATTATGCGAATCGATGCGCCTCGGGGTCGGCGATATCGAAGCCGATCGCGTCGAGCCGTGGCCAGAGCTCATCGGGAATGCGATGCTGAGACAGCTCGACCGTCTGCGCGATCCGCTCGGCGCGGCTCATGCCGACCACAGTCGAGGTAATGCGCGGGTCGCGCATCGAGAACTGAAGCGCGGCGGCGGGCAGCGGCACGCCGTACTCGGCGCATACAGCCGCCATGCGCCGGGTGCGATCGACCATCTCGGCCGGCGCATCCTGGTAGGCATAGCGCGCGTAGGCATCCGGCCCTTTGGCCAGCATACCGCTGCCATACGGCGCGGCGTTGATCACCGCCATGCCGCGCCGCGCCGCGATATCGAGCAGCGGCGCGGCCGAGCGGTTGAGCAACGTGTAGCGATTGTGGGTCTCCAGCGCGGCGAACGCGCCGGTCTCGACGTAGCGGATCAGCATATCGACCGGCCCGCCGGAGATGCCGAGATGGCCGATCGTGCCTTCATCCTGGAAGCGTTGCAGCACCTCCAGCGCGCCGCCGGGGCCCATGACATTCTCGAAGGTGGTGTGCTCGGGGTCGTGGATGTACATGATCTGGATGCGATCCAGCCCGAGCCGGCGCAGGCTGCTCTCGACCGAGCGCTTGATCTGGTCGCCGCTGAAGTCACCGGTCTGGAGGTTGCGATCGGCCTTGCTGGCCAGCACATAGCCCGCCGGCAGGCCGCCCAGCTCGCGCAGCGCCAGCCCGATCCGGCGCTCGCTCTCGCCATCGCCATAGGCTGCGGCGGTGTCGATGAAATTGATCGGGCCGCCGAAGGCCGCCCGCAGCGTCGCCAGCGCCGAATCCTCCGGCACGCTGTAGGCAAACGTCTCGGGCATATCGCCGAGCGGCGCGCAGCCGACACACAGCGGCGTGACGCGCAGGTTGGTTGGGCCGAATGGAACACGTGGAAGCGAGCCAGCTGTCATTGAAGACCTCCTTTGTGAGTTGAGAGTGACCAGTGACGAGTGATGCAGTCAATCCATGGCTGCATTGCAATCATCGCGCGTAAGGGCGGGGTGATCCCGCCCGCGATGATTGCAATGGCCGGCAGTGCCACATTGATGAATCACTGTCGGCGCTGCGGGAGCGACCACCTTGTCCCACTAGGCACGTCAGTTTCCCGGTTGCTCCAACAGCTCGACCGACCGCCGCGCCATGTCAAGCTGTGCCCCGCACGAGACACGCACGATCAGCTCGGGCGGCAGCACCACCCGGCGCGGCGCAACTGCGGCGCGTGGGCCGGCGGCGCCCGATAGCGATGGTTCGAGCCGCTCCAGCAGAAATTGCGCGCCGATCGTGCCGAACGTGCGGGCCGGCTGCGCCATCACCGTCAGGAATGGGTCGAGCGCGGCGGCTATCTCGATATCGTCGAAGCAGACCACCGCAATGTCGCGCGGGATGATCACCTGGGCCGCGCGCAGCGCCTCGATCACCCCAACGGCCAGGAAATTGTTGGCGGCGAAGATCGCGGTTGGCCGCTGAGCATCCGGCAGCGCCAGCAACTGCCGCGCGGCGCGTGTGCCGCTGTCGCGCCGATACACGCCATCGATAATCAGCTCGGGCCGCATCTCGATGCCATGATCGCGCAGCGTGTCCAGGTAGCCGCGCCGCCGGTCGCGCGCGGTTGGAACTTCCGGATCGCCATTGACCAGCGCGATCCGGCGGTGGCCCAGGCCGATCAGGTGCTCGGTCAGCTTGCGCGATCCGCCAATATTATCACCGATCACCACATCAGCCGGCACGCCGTCGATCGCGCGGTCGAGCAGCACAAACGGTGTCCCGCGCTGCACCAGCAGATCGAGCATTGGGCGCGAGCCATTGCCGGCCGGGGCGATCAGCAGGCCGTCGATGCGCCGGCCCAGCAGCGCGTGCAGGTACTGGCGCTCTTTCTCGACCGACTCATCGCTGTTGCCGAAGATCACAGTGTAGCCGTTGCGCTGGGCCACATCCTCGACACCACGGGCGATCTGGGTGAAGAACGGGTTGCCAATGTCGCTGACCAACAGCGCAAGTGTGTGCGTGCGCCCACGCAGCAGCTGACGCGCCAGCGCATTCGGCACAAAGCCAAGCTCGCGGATGGCCTGTTCGACCCGCTGGCGCGTGGCCGGGGCAACGCGCGCGGGCTGGTTGAGCACGCGCGAGACAGTCATAGCCGATACGCTGGCGCGCGCGGCCACATCCTGAATCGTCACGTCTGTAGGTGTTTCATCCATGCGAATGTTATGCGTATCACAATCCAGATTGAGGTTGAGCACTTTGTTGTTTCATAGCATACACCATTGTAATCGGTCATGTCAACTAGTAAGTATGATCTTGTAAACCAAGTATTGACAATTGACAAGACTCTATGCTATAGTAATGTTATCGATAACATTCATCGCAAGACAGCTATCCGATCTCGCCAGCAGGCGCTAACGTCCGAATCAGGTGTTTCACGACGCGCTGGTGTTCGTTATCTCGTTGCGCCCCAAAATGGTACTTTTGTGTCTGGTAATTTCGCCCGGCCGGGCGAAATTACCAGACACAAGGTGAGAATCCGTGGGAGCGAGCACGAGTTCAGAAAGGAGGTATGCGGGAGTCGACTACTCCGTCAGGCCATCACGGTAGATGCTCTGTAGAGCCGGCGCGCGACCGGCAACGATTTGGAGGGTTACATGGCACACTCACACGAGGAAGAGCTTGCACGCGAATTGACCCGCCGTGGCCTCAGCCGCCGTGAGGTTCTCAAAATCGGCCTCCGGCTAGGCCTGGGCGCCACCAGCTTGAGCGCGCTGCTGGCCGCCTGTGGCGGCTCAGCACAGCCAGCCGCCGCCCCGACCGCCGCACCTGCGGGAGCGCCCGCCGAGGCGCCCACCGCCGCGCCCGCCGCCGCCGCCGCGCCCACTGCCGCGCCCGCCGCTGCCGAGGCGCCCACCGCCGCGCCCGCCGCCGCCGAGGTACCGACTGCCGCGCCCGCCGCCGACCAGCAGGCCTCGATTTTCGATGAGGGTGAGGGCGCGCAGGGTCCCTGGCCCAAGCCCGCCGTCGCCGAGCCGACCGCGAAGGTGACGCTCAGCGTGTCCCACGCCTGGGACGCCACCTTCATGAAGCGCCAGGATCAATTCGACAAACTGTTCATGCAGCGCCACCCGAACATCGAGATCAAGGCCGAGAATACCCCGTTTGGCGACTACCTGCAGAAGTACACCGCACAAGCGGCGGGCAACGCTCTGCCCGATATTATGTACGTCCAGTTCGCGTGGGCGCAGCAGCTGATCAAGGGTGGGCTGCTCCGACCGCTGGACGATTACATCGCGCAGCAGAAGGACTTCAACCTGGCGGACTTCACCAAGCAGTCGCTGGTCTCCTACCAGCGCGACGGCAAGCTCTACGGCATCCCCTACGACGAAGGCCCCGCCAACCTGTACTACAACAAGGATCTATTCGACAAAGCCGGCATCAAGTACCCCGACGAGAACTGGACGCTGGACGACCTGAAGGCGGCGGCCCTCAAGATGACCAGCGGCGAGGGGCCGAACAAAATCTTCGGCCTGGGCGATCTGCCTTCCCCCGGCGATGGACTAATGGCGCCGGTGTATCTGTTCCCGTTCGGAGCGCAATACCTGGCCGAGCCGAAAGAGGATCAGGTGCTGATCAACAAGCCGGAGGCGGTCGCGGCCATGGAGTGGTGGGAGGAACTGCGCACGAAGGGCGCGGTGCCCAGCCCGGCAGATCTGCAGAATGTGGCCTGGCCGCCGTTCCAGTTCGGCAAGATCGCGATGACCCAGCAGGGGTCGTGGGCTACACCGCCCATCCGCGAAAACTCGAAGTTCAACTGGGATATCGCCATGTGGCCCAAAGGCCCCAAGGCGCACACCACCTTCAGCGCCGGCAGCTGCTACACGATCACGCGCGACTCGAAGAACCCCGACGCTGCCTTTATCTATCTCAACGACTACCTCTCGACCGCTGGGCAAGGCTACATGTGGGGCATCACCGGGCGCGGCAGCCCGGCGCGGCTCTCGGCCTGGCCGTCCTACATCAACTCCAAGTTCGCGCCCCCCGGAGCGAAGTTCGTCCAAGAGGCCATGACATCCGGTATCGCATCGCACGACATCATCGACCAGCCGACCGGCCCGCGGGTGACACAGGCCGCGCAACCAATCTGGGACCTGGTGGTCGCCGGGCAGCTCAAGGTCAAGGACGCGCTCGACCAGGTCTTCGCCGCAGTCGACCCGATCGTCGCCGAGAATCGGGCGTAGTGCCAGCCGTCAGTTGTCAGTCATCAGAAGAGCGATGTCTTCCTCGGCCCCTCCAGACCTCCCCAGTGGTGGGGGTGCGGGGACGGCACCCTGAGGGTACCCGGCCGCCCCCGCACCCCCGCCAAATATGCCAAATCAGAGCACGTATCAGTAATTATTTCAAATTGACCGTGTATAATGTGCTTGCCACCAACAGACAAAAAGTGATCGCCACAGCACTCTTGCGGAGGAAGGAGCAGCCAATGGCAGTGCAACAGGGGATCGAGCAGACGCGTGCCCAGCCCATGGGGCGAGTCAGGCTCAGCAAAATGGCACGCCGTGAAGAGCGTGAGTTCTATTTGTTCGTCTCGCTTTGGATCATCGGCTTCATTTTATTCGACGCCGGCCCGATCGTTGCGTCGCTTGGCATCAGCCTGACCAACTGGTCGGTGCTCGCATCCCCCAATTGGATCGGCATAGCCAACTACCGGCACATGTTCGCCGACCCGCTGTTCTACAAGGCGCTCTGGAATTCGATCTACTACGGAGTCGCCAGCGTGGGTTTGGGCGTGATTGTCTCGTTCCTGCTGGCGCTGCTGTTGAACCAGAAGGTTTACGGGATGGCACTCTTCCGCACGATCTTTTATCTCCCGTCGGTGGTGAGCGGCATCGCGGTGGCGATCCTGTGGATCATGATCCTGCACAAGGACTTCGGGCTGATCAACAGCGCGCTGGGGTGGATCGGAATCAAAGGGCCGGGCTGGCTGGTCCAGCCGCAGTGGGCGATGCCGGCGCTGATTATGATGAGCCTGTGGAGCGCTGGCGGATCGATGGTGATCTACCTGGCCGGCTTGCAGAGCGTCCCCCAGCACTTGTATGAGGCGGCCGAGATCGATGGCGCCGGGCCATGGGGCAAATTCTGGAACGTGACGGTGCCGATGATGTCGCCGGTGATCTTCTACAACCTGATCGTCGGGTTCATCGCTTCGATCCAGAACTTCGTGCTGGTGCTGATTATGACCGACGGCGGCCCGGCCAACGCCACACTGATGTACGGGCTGTATCTGTACCGCAATGCGTTCAAGTTCTTCCAGATGGGCTACGCCTCGGCGCTGGCCTGGGTGCTGCTGGTTGTAATCATGCTGATCACCGCGACGCAGTTCTTCCTGGCAAAGTATTGGGTCTTTTACGAGGGCGATCTCAAACGGTAGGTGAATAATGAAAATTGAACTTCCGCACCGCTCGGCAGTCGCGCCGGCACACGGCCAGCAATCGCTCGGCGGGCTGCGCACGCGCCGGTTGATCCAGCAAATAGTGGTCTATGCCCTGCTCTTGGCCGGGTCGGTGCTGTTCATCCTGCCGTTCATGTGGATGATCGCGACCTCGCTCAAACAGTCAAAGGATGTCTTCACCTATCCACCCAGCTTCCTGCCAACCAGCTTCGAGTGGCGCAACTATATCACAGGGTGGACCATCCTGCCGTTCAACAGGTTCCTGCTCAATACGGTGATTGTGACGGGCGCCAACGTGGTCGGCAACCTGATCTCGTGCTCACTGGTGGCCTTCGGCTTCGCGCGGCTGCGCGCGCGTGGGCGCAATTTGCTGTTCCTGCTCCTGCTGGCCACCCTGATGATCCCGCGCGAGGTCACGATCGTCCCGCGCTTTTTGCTCTTCAGCCAGATCGGGCTGGTCAACACGCTCTGGCCGCTGATCCTGCCGGCCTGGTTCGGCTACCCATTCTTCATCTTCCTGCTGCGCCAGTTCTTTATGAGCATCCCGCACGAACTGGACGACGCGGCGCGGATCGATGGCGCATCGACTTTACGGATCTTCACCAGTGTCATCCTGCCGCTCTCACAGCCGGCGCTGGCCACGGTGGCGATCTTCGCGTTCATCGGCAACTGGAGCAACCTGCTCGACCCACTGATCTACATCCGCTCACAGGAACTGTACACGCTGGCACTAGGGTTGAACCTGTTCCGCGGGGTGAACTTCACTCAGTTCAACCTGCTCATGGCGGTCTCGATCATCCAGCTGCTGCCGGTGCTGATCATCTTCTTCCTCGCGCAGAGGCTGTTCGTCCAGGGCGTCACGCTCACCGGCATGGGTGGGCGCTAGCAATTTCGGATTCGCCCAAAGGGCACCCGATTGTAGATTGTAGATTACCATGCTGCCGCAGGCAAATAAGCTATTGATACATCTTTCACTCCTAGGACTTACGTAGGCCACGGATTTTTACCCCTTGTGTGGTCTTTTTTCGCCCGGCGAGGCGAAAAAAGACCACACAATAAACGTAAAGTACCATGCTGCCGTTCGTCCTGAGCTTGTCGAAGGGCAGGCGAAAACTGCCTTTTTCGTAAGTCCTGATTCCTACGGAGAGACATCTGATGACTCAGATAGCCATACCAGGAGCAACTGTCTACGCTGCTTCGGTGGCCGAACAGGCCGGCAGCAGCTATTTCCTATGCCGCATCGACGCGACCGGCGAGCGGCGGCTGGGCGTCGGCGGCGATACCACCGGCTTTGCGGGCCAGGAGGTTGGCCGCGGCGTGCTGCTTTGCCGCTGTTCGGCCGAGCATGCCGCGGCGCTGCGCGCGCGCCTGCCCTGGCTCAGCCCGGCCCCGCTTGGCAGACAGACCTCGTTCGGCTTTGGCGATCGGATGGGCTCGGCCACCGCCGGCCACATTCAGGCCATGCGCTCCACCGGCGCCGGCGCGACGATCGGGCCGATCTACGCCCAGCAGTCGGTGCGCGAGAACACCCGCACCGGCCGCACCCCGCAGCAGGTGCTCGACGACGCCATGTGGGGCATCTTCCAGGAAGGCTGGCGCGCGCCCTGGGGAGCAGATGCCGATCATGTGAAGGAGATCGCCGACGTGGCGCCATTCGTGGCGGCCGGCTACACGTTCTACACGATCGACCCAAGCGATTATGTCGACAACGCGGCGCAGACCGATGCCCCCAAGACGTTGCGCGAGAAGGTGGCACGCCTGCCCTGGGATCAGCTCGGCACACACTACGATCTGCTGCGCCAGCGTTACCGCAGGGCACCGTTCGCGCTGGATGGGCTGACGCTCCAGTTCAGTGAGCATGTGCTGCTGCGCGCGCTGGCGAAATATGGCCGCGCGATCGCGCACACGGCGGCGATCGCCGCTGCGCTCACCACGCAGGTCCACGGCGGCCGCTACGACCTGGAGATATCGGTCGATGAGACCGACACGCCCACATCGATCTACGAGCATTTTCTGATCGCTAATGAGCTGCACGCGCGCGGCATCCCAGTGGCCAGCGTGGCCCCGCGCTTCGTCGGCAAATTCCAAAAAGGCGTCGATTACATGGGCGATATCGAGCTGTTCGAAGCCGAGCTGACCAATCACGTCGCGATCATGAACCACTTCGACAGCTACAAGCTCAGCATCCACACCGGCTCAGATAAATTCAGCATCTACCCGATCATCGCGCGGCACGCTCACGGCCATGTCCATGTCAAAACCGCCGGGACGAGCTATCTGGAGGCGCTGCGGCTGGTGGCCGAGTACGATCCGGCGCTGTTCCGGGCCATGCTCGATCACGCGCGCGCGCACTTCGAGCACGATCGCAAGACCTACTTTCTGGACGCGCAGCTGAGCAAGGTGCCGGCCGGAGCAGCCGTTCCCGACGCGGATCTGCCCGATCTGCTGAACCAGTTCGACGCGCGCCAGGTGCTGCATGTCGCTTTCGGCTCGATCCTCGACGCCTACGGCGACCCGCTGCGGGCTCTGATCGCCGCGCACGAGGATGCGTTTCGCGCCGGCCTTGAGCGGCATTTCACCCGCCACCTGAGTCCGTTCGTCGAGCCTGTCGCTGGACACCGCCCGCCGGGCTAAAGCCCTCAGCTGCCTTTACAAAGCCCACCTTCGTGGGCTGGAAGAGGCCGCGTAGGCTGCCTTCGTAAACATAGCCAGGGCTTCAGCCCGGCGGATGTTGGGCCAACGCGCACGTCGTGAAGGATACACAATGAGCCTCACATCATTTTCACTGGGAGGCAAGGTCGCAATCGTCACCGGCGGCACCGGCGTGCTTGGCGGCGCGCTGGCGCGCGGGCTGGCGGCGGCCGGCGCACGAGTCGGCATCCTGGGCCGGCGCGCCGAGCCGGCCGCCCTGGTGGCGAGCGAGATCACAAGCGCCGGCGGCGCGGCGCTGCCGCTCATGGCCGATGTGCTCGACCGCGCCCAGCTGCTGGCAGCGCGCGATCAGATCGTAGCAGCATGGGGCGGGATCGATATTCTGATCAACGCGGCCGGCGGCAATCTGCCGGCCGCGACGGTTGTCGGCGATCGATCGTTCTTCGACCTGAGCGAGGATGCGCTCGACCAGGTCTTTCGGTTGAATCTGAACGGCTCGATCTTGCCCGCGCAGATCTTTGGCGAGGTGATGGCGCAGCGCGGCGCCGGATCGATCATCAACATCTCGTCTATGGCGGCCCAGAAGCCATTGACCCGCGTGGTAGGCTACGCCGCCGCCAAAGCCGCGATCGACAATTTCACCAAATGGCTGGCGGTCGAGCTGGCGCAGAAGTATGGCCCGGCGCTGCGGGTCAACGCGATCGCGCCTGGCTTCTTCATCGGCGAGCAGAACCGCGCGCTGTTGCTGAACGCCGACGATACGCTCACGCCGCGCGGCCAGCTGATCGTCGATCACACGCCGCTGCGGCGCTTCGGCGAGCCGGATGAGCTCGTAGGCGCCGCGATCTGGCTGGCGAGTGACGCGGCGCGCTTCGTCACCGGCATTGTCGTGCCGATCGACGGCGGGTTCTCGGCTTTTAGCGGCATTTGAGAAGACTTGTGCAGTCGGCGTCTTTGTCTGCCTGTCCAAGCGCGGCACGCTTGGCACAGCGGTACTTTTATTGTCATTTATTTTTGCGCTCTACGAGCGCAAAAATAAATGACAGGACTTGCGCGGTCGCGCTTTCAAACGCCGCTTTGCCTGCCCTTCGACAAGCTCAGGACGAACGGCAGCATGGTCCTTCCCATTTCAGCTGTTGTTCGTTTTTTCGCTCGTAGAGCAAAAAAACGAACAACAAGAAAAAGATAAAGTACCGCTGTGAATGACCACATCCTGGCACCGCGTAAGTCCTGTAAATGACAGCAAAAATGCCAAGTACCTTACTGCCGGAATCCTGAGCTTGACGACGGGTAGGCTAAAACGCGGCGTTACACGGCAGGGGCGTGTATTTTATTCAAAAGAGAAAATTATGGAAATGCAAACGATCATCCTGGATCAGCCGGGCCAGTTTCGGCGCACCAGCACGGCGGCGCCGCAGGCGCCCGGCCCCGGCGAGGCGCTGGTGCGCGTCCATCGCGTCGGTATCTGCGGCACCGACCTGCACGCCTTTCGCGGGACACAGCCGTTCTTCAGCTACCCGCGCATCCTGGGGCACGAGCTGGGCGCCGAGGTGCTGGCGATCGATCCAGCCGCACCGGCTACAACAATCGCGATCGGGGATCGGTGCAGCGTGGAGCCATACCTGAACTGCGGAACCTGCGGCGCGTGCCGGCGCGGCCGGCAGAACTGCTGCGTGCGGCTCCAGGTGCTGGGCGTGCATACCGATGGCGGGATGCGCGAGTATATTAATGTGCCAATCGCCAAGCTGCACCCGTCGGCGTCGCTGAGCTACGAGCAGCTGGCGCTGGTCGAGACGCTGGCGATCGGCGCGCACGCGGTGCAGCGCGCCCAGATCGAGCCGGGCGAGTGGGCGCTGGTGATCGGCGCGGGGCCGATCGGCCTGGCGGCCATGCAGCTCGCCGGGCTGGCCGGCGCGCGCGTGATCGCGCTCGATGTCAACGCCGAGCGGCTGGAATTCTGCCGCGCGCGCGGGCTGGCGGCATATACGATCAATGGGCACGCTGACCCGCTGGCGGCGCTCCAGGAGCTGACCGGCGGCGAGCTTGCGACGGCAGTGTTCGACGCCACTGGCAACCTGCTATCCATGGCGCGCGCGTTTGAGTATGTGGCCCACGCCGCGCGGCTGACCTTCGTCGGCCTGGCGCAGGGCGATGTCAGCTTCCACGATCCAACCTTCCACCGCCGCGAGATCACCCTGCTGGCCAGCCGCAACGCGCTGCCGGCCAATTTCACCCAGATCATCGTCCAGATCGAGGCCGGCGCGATCGACACTCAGCCATGGATCACCCACCATGCCGACGGCGCGACGATGATCGAGACCTTCGCGACCTGGCTGCGGCCAGAGACCGGCGTGATCAAGGCCATGCTGACCATGACGGATGCGTAGTGCGCTTTCAGCGCAGGGGATGGGGGATGGGAGATAGGGGTTGGGGATTGCGATGCGCCTCGCAGTCATTCGTCTTCCGTCCTTCGTCCTTCGTCCAGCAAAAGTTGGAGCACACCGCAATGCTGAAGACAGGAATACTAAACCCGCAGATCAACTCGCTGCTAAGCCGCGTGCGGCACACCAACATGCTCGTGATCGCCGATCGCTCGTTTCCGTTCTGGCCGATGATCGAGACGGTGGATATCGCGCTGATCGATGGCATACCGACCGTGATGCAGGTGTTCCAGGCCATCCAGCCGAACTTCGTGATCGGCGAGGTGATCATGGCGCGCGAGTTCCGCGAGCATAACCCGCCGGCGGTTCAGGATATGTTCGCGTCCGCCTGCGCCCGCTTGACGACCACCTTCGAGCCGCACATCGCGCTCAAGCAGCGCGTGCCTGGCGCGATCGGCCTGATCCGCACCGGCGACCCGATCGCGTATGCGAATATGATTCTTGTGTCGGCCTAATCGCGCGAGCGTACATAGCCGCTCTCAAAACCAGTTTTAGCCTGCGGCAGCATGGTACCTCCCATTTATTTGTTCGTCGTTCACTGCGTTCGCCCGGCCGGGCGAACGCAGTGAACGACGAACAAAAGAAGATAAAGTACCGCTGCGAGCGATGAATGCTTATGCTGCACTCTGGTTAAGGTACCGTATCAAGGAGAACGTGTTCATGGCTACCACCCCCTACGAGCCAAACTGGCAATCGCTGAAGCAAGGCTACAGCATCCCGCGCTGGTACGAGGACGCGAAGTTTGGCATCTTCATCCACTGGGGCGTGTACGCCGTGCCGGGCTTTGGCAATGAATGGTACCCACGCAATATGTACCAGCAGGGCACGCCGGAGTTCGAGCATCATATCGCGACCTATGGCCCGCACACCGAGTTCGGCTACAAGGATTTCATCCCACAGCTGACGGCTGAGAACTACGATCCGGCTGCGTGGGCCAGGCTGTTCAAGGAATCGGGCGCGCGTTATGTCATGCCGGTTGCCGAGCACCACGACGGCTTTGCGATGTACGATAGCAAGCTCACCGAATGGAATGCCGTGAAGATGGGACCGCAGCGCGACCTGACCGGCGAGCTGGCCGATGCCGTGCGGGCCGAGGGCCTGATCTTCGGCGTATCATATCACCGGGCCGAGAATTGGTTCTTCTTCGACGGCGGCCGCAGATTCCCATCCGATGTGCAGGACGATCGCTACCGCGGCCTGTACGGCTATGCGCTGCCCAAGCCGGCCGATCAGGGCGACCCGCACGCGCCGGAGTGGCCGCCGGCCGCGCACCTCGACGAGTGGCTGGAGCGCGCCTACGAGATCGTCGATCGCTACCACCCGCAGGTGTTCTGGTTCGACTGGTGGATCCAGCACGATTCGTTCAAGCCGTTCCTGCCGCGCTTCGCCGCCTACTACTACAACGCGGCGCGTAAGTGGGGGCCGGATTGGGATCAGAGCGGCGCCGCCATCAACTATAAATTCGCCGCCTTCCCAGATGGCACGGCAGTGTTCGATATCGAGCGCGGCCAACTCGCCGGCATCCGCTCGATCTTCTGGCAGACCGATACGTCGGTCTCAAAAAATTCCTGGGGCTATGTCCACAACCAGGATTACAAAGCCGCCGGCTCGATCGTCGGCGACCTGGTCGACATCGTCAGCAAAAACGGCGCGCTGCTGCTCAACATCGGGCCGCGGCCGGATGGCACGATCCCCGAGCCGGAGCAGCGGATGCTGCGCGAGATCGGCCAGTGGCTGGCGATCAACGGCGAGGCGATCTACAGCACGCGGCCTTGGAAGATTTTTGGCGAGGGGCCAACCGAAGTGAGCGAAGGCGAATTCACCGACACCAAGCGCCAGAGCTTCACCAGCCAGGACATTCGCTTCACCACCAGCGGTGCGACGCTCTACGCGATTGCATTGGCCTGGCCCAATCAATCCTGGACGATCGAGTCGCTGGGCACGGCATCCGAGCAAGCGCCCAGCCGAGTTGCCAGTGTCGAGTTGCTGGGTAGCGCGGCACCGCTGATCTGGTCGCAGGATCAGGCTGGCCTGACGGTCACAGCGCCCGCCGATCAGCCGTGCGAGCACGCCTACACGCTGAAGATCACGTTTGAGGGACTGGGGACTGGGGACAAGGGACTGGAGACTGGCAGATTACAGACTCTCCCAATCCCCAATCCCCAGTCCCCACAATAAGGAGTTCACACCATGCTGAAACCAGCGCCAACGCCGGGCAACACCGGCTGGTTCGTCCACGACCGCTTTGGGATGTTCATTCACTGGGGGCTGTACGCCCTGCCAGCGCGGCACGAGTGGGTCAAGAGCCGCGAGCTGATCGCCGACGAGCGGTACCAGCCGTACTTCGACCACTTCGACCCCGACCTGTACGACCCGCGCGCGTGGGCCACCGCCGCCAAAGCGGCCGGCATGAAGTATGTGGTGCTGACCGCCAAGCACCACGAGGGCTTCTGCCTATGGGATAGCCAGCTGACCGATTACAAAGCCACCAATACGCCCTACGGCAAGGATCTGCTGCGCCCGTATGTCGATGCGTTTCGCGCGGCGGGGCTGCGGGTCGGTTTCTACTATTCGCTGATCGACTGGCACCACCCCGAGTTTCCGATCGACATCTTTCATCCACTGCGCGACCGGCCCGACGCAGCTGAGCTGAACCAGCAGCGCGACATGCGCAAATACGCGGCCTACATGCAGGGCCAGGTGCGCGAGCTGCTGACCGGTTACGGCAAGATCGAGGTGATCTGGTTCGATTTTTCCTACCCAGGGCGCGACTACAAGGGCCTGCCCGGCAAGGGCCGCGATGCCTGGCAGAGCGAAGAATTGCTGAAGCTGACGCGCGAGCTCCAGCCGGGTATCATTGTCGACAATCGGCTGGATCTGCCGGCCGACCAGGCCGATATCTATACGCCCGAGCAGTTCCAGCCGCGCGCGTGGGTGCATGTCGATGGCAAGCCGGTGGTGTGGGAGACCTGCCAAACCTTCAGCGGCTCGTGGGGCTACCACCGCGATGAGACCAGCTGGAAGAGCCCGCAGCAGCTCATCCAGATGCTAGTCAACACCGTGGCCTGTGGCGGCAACCTGCTGATGAACGTCGGGCCAACCGCACGCGGCGCGCTGGATGGCCGGGCCGTGCGCGCGCTCCAGGTCTACGCCGACTGGATGCGGCTGCACGCGCGCGCGATCTACGGCTGCACCCAGAGCGAGTTCGCCGCGCCGACCGACTGCCGCTTCACGCAAAACGGCAACCGGCTGTACCTGCACATCTTCAGCTGGCCGTTCCGCCACCTGCATCTCGATGGCTTCGCCGGCAAGGTGGCCTACGCGCAGCTGCTCAACGACGCCAGCGAGATTAAGCTGCTGGAGCCCGGCAAGCACGACGAGTGGAGCATCGCCGAGGTGGAGAGCAACACGCTGACGCTGGATCTGCCGGTGATCAAGCCCGATGTGGTCGTTCCGGTGATCGAGCTGTTCTTGAAGTGATGAGTTTGTCCGTTGTTCGTCGTCCGTCGTCCGTAGTGGCAACGGACAACGGACAACAGACAACTGGCACTTACGGCGCACTCGTCGGCGCGGGCGTGCTGGCGGCGGGCGTGATTGTGCCGCTGGGCGCGGGCGTCTTCGAGGCTGGGCGGAAGGGCGGCGGGCGATCGGGCAGCGCGCCGCGCAGAATCTGGCCGCCGTTGACCAGGTACAGCACCGGCCGCGGGCCACTGGAGTCGACATACAAGTTGATGAGCTGGTCGAGATGAATCGCGCTATCCGGGCGCGGGCGCACCTGCTGGATCAGCGCGCCGGTCTGCTTATCGATCTCCAGCACACGCTGGTTGAAGTCGATCATAAAGATCGAGCCGCTCTCGGGATCGCCGGTGACGAAGAAGCCGGCCGGCGTGCTGAGCGCCGGGTTGACGCCCTGCGGCACGATCTCGCGCTTGTATGCGCCGGCCTCGAATACCAGGATACGGCCATCCGGCTTGAGCAGATAGACATTTCCATCCACCGCCAGATCGACCGCATTGGTCGTCTTTTGCTCGCCGGTGTCCTTGATCCAGGGATCAGGGAACTCGCCATAACGACCGCTGAAGTACTTCTGCACCTGGTCGGCCAGGCCCGGCGCGGCGCCGGCATCCCAGACATACAGGTTGCCGCCGTAGTTCACGGCCCGAAAGTGCGGCCCGGCGCGCAGCCATGTCTCGCTTCCGGCCAGCAGGTTGTAGCCCCAATCCCGGCCGTTGCGAAAGTAGAACGTAAACGGGCCAGTTTGGCCACTTTGCGCCACAGCGACGATGTTATCCTCGCGCCAGGCCTGCGCCATGATCTTGCCCACCACCAGCGGCCCGACGGTGTCCTCGGGCTTGAGCATCGGCGTGATCGCGCCGCCTGTGCGCGGCATGCGGTACAGAATGCCGGCGTTGCTATCCAGCATGTAGATCGACTCGAACGATGAGGTGTTGGTAATACCCTGTGGCGGCGGCGGCACCACCACGCTGGCGAATAGGCCGCCTGGGATCGGGTGGCGCGCAACTTCAGTCAAGTCCTCGAAGTAGGTCTGCCGCTGGATCGACGCCACCGCGCGCTCGTACTCGCGCTCTAGCTCATCGTAGCGCCGGCGATTCTCGGCTGTGGCCGTGACCGTGCCGGTCGAGCGCACTTCGGCCAGCGCGGCGGCGGCGGCCTCCAGCCGGCTCGCGGCGGCGGCCTCATCGGGCGACTGGCGCACCAGGTTGACCGCCTGCTCGGCGCGATCGAGCGTGTCGTCGGTTTGGCGCGCGGTGCTCTCGCGCGAAAGGTTCAGGCCGAACAGCACCAGCAGCGCTACCAGCGATACCGTCAGCAGCAGCGGCTGCCAGGGGAACGGCGGGCCCTGGCGGCGGTACGAAAGCCCCGCGCCCCGGCGCATGTTGCGGATCGCGCTGGGTGGCGGGCGCCGCAGCTGGCGGCGGCGGCCTATGCTGCCCAGCGCGCTCGATATCCGCACGAACGGCTGCGCCAGGCGCTCGCCCAACGTCGGCTCCAGCGGTGGCGCGCTGCCCGGCGCGCGGGCGTTGCGGCCCAGCGCGGCCATGCTGGGCGTATCGCTCAGGTCGATCCGCCGATCAGGCGGCGCCGACGGCTGATAGCCGCCTTCGCCCAAGAACATCGAGGGCGGCGGCTGGCCATGCTCGGGTGGGCGCGGCGCGGGTGCGCCAAGGCGGGTGCGGCGCTCCTGGCGCTCGCGCGCAACACGCTGTTCCACCGGCTCGCCCAGCTCGAGCGGGCGCGGCGACCCAACCGGTTTAGGCTGGTGGGGCGGCTCCTCAGGCAGCTCCGTCAGGCTGGCCTCTTCGCGCCGCGCCTGCTCAATCCGCGTCTCGGTCTTGCGCCGCTGGGCGCGCCCAGCCGGCCCCTTCACCAGCAACGCGGCGTCGCCGGTCACTCGCGTGGCCCAGCCGCCTACCCGGCGCAGCGCGACCATCCCGCGCTCGGAGATGCCAGCGCGGCTCAGCGGCGCGGACTGGGCGGCCGGGCTAAGCGGCGGGCGGGCTGCGGCAGCGATGCAGTGGGCCTCGGTCAACGCATGTTGCTTACAAAATTCCGCCAGCCGGTCGGTGATTGCGGCTGGGTCGCCGGCGCGCAGCAGCCGCAACACATCTTCCTGGCCGAGCAATCGCGCCAGGTTGCTCGAGCACAGCAGCAGCGCATCGCCGGGCTGCAGCAGCGCGCGGTAGAACTCGGGCTCGACCGATAGGCTGGCGCCCAGCGCGCCCGGTTTGATGAAGGCGGTTGAGCCGGACTCGGCCTGGTTCCAAGCCGGGACAGTTGGAATAGCGCGCAGCTTACCAGCGGACAGCACATACGACTGGGCCGGCAAGATCTGAGCGATATACAGATCGTTGCCTTTGATCACCGCGCATGTCACGCCTACCATCGCGCGTTTGGCCGGCGACACGCTGAAGTTATGCTCGTAGAGCGCCTTGTTGGCCGCGCTGATCGCCTTGCGCAGTGCCGAGGTCACGCTATAGGAGCTATCGCCGTAGAACAGCTTGCGGATCGTGCGGCTGGCGAGCTGGCAGGCATCGCGCCCGCGCGCCACATCCTGGTCGGCCTCGGCGACAATATAGAGCTGGCCTTTGCGGGCCTCCGGCGCAAAGAGGCCGGCCGGCTCCGCCACCAGCACCATATCGCTACTTGTCTGGCGAATGCCGCTGATCAGCCCGAACTGGCTGGATCGCGTTTCGAAAGGGGGCATGTCCTTCTTCCCAATGCCGGTAAAGCCAAGGAATTATACCACTTTATACGTCAGCCCGTGCCCAAACGGAAACAGCGGGTTCTCTGAGTCATACGGCACATCCTCTTTCTGCCGCTGCACGGCCTCGACCGACGACGGCAGCTCGAATGGCAGCTTGCCGGATGGCGCGCAGCGCCCGAAGATCACATCCAGCAGCGTGGCGTCGCTGGCGCCGAAGTTGGCCAGCAGCGCGGCGGATTGCTGGGCGATCTCGGGGATCACCGCCGGGCGATCGAGGTAGATGTCCACGATTGTGGGCGCCTTTGCCAGGATATCCAGAATCCGGCGCAGCTCAGCCGATTTGAACGCCAGGTCGCCACAGTGAAAGAAGCGCTCCAGAAAGCCCTCACGCGGATCATAGGGCGCGCTCAGCCGCAGGATCGCCAGGTCGGCCTCTTCCACACGTTGGACAACCTGCCCGTAGGCGGCGGCCACCTCGGGCGCGATGTTTTCGACATACAGCTTCGGCGTGCCGCGCGCCGGCAGGATCGCACCGTCCGGAGTCGCGCCGTTCTTCAGCAGCACGATCGAGCGGCGCTGGGCAGCGTCGCCGGCCGCGCGAAACGCAGCGTCGCCGGCGACCCGTTCGGCCGCGTCGAGATCGAGATACGGGTCGTCGAACAGCCCGAGCCGGAACTTATCCCGCAGCAGCCGCCGCGCCGATACGTCGATCCGGCTCTCGGCGATCTGGCCGCTGCGCACGAGCTCCACGATCACTTCCGGGCAGGCCTCGCCGCCGAACTGATCGACGCCGGCATCGAGTGCTTTTTTCGCACGCGCCTCGACGCTCAGGTGCTCGACGCCCCAGGCGCGCGCCTCCATCACCCACTCGCCGATCCGTGAGTCGTTGAGCAGGCCCCAGTCGGTGCAGACCACCCCGTCGAACCCATATTTCTCGCGCAGCAGCCCGGCGATCACATCTTTGTTGAAGCCGAAGCCGACCTCCTCCAGGTCAAGCCCGATCGGCATGCCATAGTAGGGCATGACCTGCGCCGTACCAGCCTCGAACGCCGCCTCGAACGGGATCAGGTGGTAGTCGAAGTTGTCGCCGGGGTAGACCTGCTCGCGACCGTAAGGGAAGTGCGGGTCCTCGCCATCCTTCTGCGGGCCGCCGCCGGGGAAATGCTTGGTCATACAGGCCACGCTGGCCGGGCCGAGCGCCGGGCCTTGGAAGCCACGAATGTAGGCGGCGACCATGCGCGAGGCCAGCGCCGCATCCTCGCCGAAGGTGCCGCTGATCCGGCCCCAGCGCGGCTCGGTGGCTAGGTCGGCCATGGGGTGCAGCGCCACCCGAATGCCCACCGCCAGATATTCCTGCCGGGCTATGTCGCCAAACGTCTGAACCAGTGCCGGATCGCCGGTTGCGGCCAAGCCGATCGGCTCAGGCCATTGCGAGAACGCGCCGGCGGAAAAGTTGGTGGCCGGGTTGTTCGAGAAGGCGTGCCGCGGATCCGATGAGATCGTCACCGGAATGCCCAGGCGCGTGCTTTCGGCCAGGGCTTGCAGATTGTTGTGCCACTGGGCGGCCAGGCGCGGCGGCGGCAGTGCATGAACATTGAAGTGGTTCATCAGCCGCGCGCCGACCAGCTCGGCGATAGTCGTCCGGCCGAAACCGTCGCTCGGCGGCTCCAGGCTGCCATCCTCGGCTACGCCGGCGATCGTGTGGAACATCAGGCCGGCCTTCTCCTCCAGCGTCATCTGCGACAGCAGATCTTCGACCCGCTCGTCGATCGGCCGGCGCGAGTCTTCGTACGGGTCGAGCCGGCCGTTCTTGTTCAGGTCCCGAAAGGTGAATTCACCTTCGGTCAGGCGCACGGTGTTTTGCATATCGTCCATCCTTAGTTGCGTGAAACGCGGTAGCCTGCGGCAGCATGGTGCTTTCTATTTTATTTGCAGGTTATTTTTGCGCCCGCAGGGCGCAAAAATAACCTGCAAGGGGCCAAGAAAATTGATGCACACACGTATGCGGTGGTTTAGCACAGCCTAGCCAAACGCCTGCTCCACCAGCTCCCTGGTGCGGCGCGTGTTCTCCCAGGCATCGCCGTTGTTGCCCTCGTACTCAATCGAGATCGTTCCGGCATAGCCGGCATCGCGCACAACCCGCAGCGCGCGCACTACATCCAGGTAGCGCGGCTGCCCGTGCGCGTCGAAATCGTGCGTTTTGGCGTGAACCAGCCCGGCGTATGGGGCGATCTGCGCCAGCGCGCCGTAGACCGGGGTCGCGTCGACCTCGGGCGGCTCGTGGCCCTGCATGATCGCCATCTGCATCGAGAGCAGCGGCTCGAAGTTCCCAATGTCGACCAGGGTTTTGAGCTGATCTGGGCCAACCGCCTCGACGATCGCGACGATCACGGCCGGGTCGGCGGTGATCCCGCCGTGGTTCTCGATCAGCAGCTGGAGGCCGAGCGACGCGGCCACGCGGGCCAGCCGCTGGTACGACTCAATCGTCACTTCGATCGGCGCAAGCTGCCCGCCGGCCATCGGAGCGCTGGCGTTCACGCGTACCATAGCGGCGCCCAGATCGGCGGCGACGCGCATCCACTGCTCGATCTCGGCCAGATCCTCCGCGCGATAGGCCGGGTTCGCATCCGAAATATTGCCCACATCGATCGGTATGTTGATCAGGCGCACGCCGGTATCGTCCAGCGCGCGTTTGAGCTGGCCCAGGTAATCGGGCGTGCGCTCGGGGATATGGAACTGGCAGATCTCAACCGCATTGATTCCCAGCTTGTCCCGCACCTGAAGCGGGAATTCCAGCAGCGACATCGTCTGCGGCTGCTCCCAGATGAACGGCGCCTTCTGGCCATCCGCGCCGCGAGAGATGACGCGGATCGGGCCGAGATGCTGGCGCAGGCTATAGCTCGATACACACAGCTGGTTCTGCATACACACTCCTTTGGCTGGCACTCAGCCACACTGCAAGACGAGGAAAACGAAGACACATGCCCCAGATCGCAAGGATTGCACCGCCACATAGCATCCTGAGTAGTCCGAGCACTGAGTAGACCGTAGGTCGTAACGAAGGGCGAGGACGTATCGAAGGGTGCGGCCCTCAGCGAGCGCACCCCTCGATACGCGGCTCCGTGTCGCTGCGGCTCCCCGGAACAGCTACTCAGGATGCTTGGTGGTGCTTCTTTATCCCAAAATTGCGCTATGATTAGTAGCTCGCCCGGTACGCCTCGGCCAGAAAATCCCGTACCACCTGCATATAGCGATCAAACTGGTCACGGCGGATGCTGTGGCCGGCGCCGGCGATATGCGCCACACGCAATTGCGGGACAAGCGCCTGCAGCGCTGCCGCATCGGCTTCGGTGACGATCGCACCCCGCGCCGGGTCGGCGGTGATCAGCAGCGCCGGGCATGTGATGCCGCGCACCAGCGCCGGCCAGTCGATCGGCGGCGCCGCGCCGCGCTGGAGCACCGTGAGGCTTAGCAGCAGCTTCGAATCGGCCCAGGGGCCAAGCTCGGCCTCCGACCAACTGGGCGTCTCGGCGTGCTGCGCGGCGATCAGCTCCGCGCGCGTCTTGGTTTTGAGCCCGGTGATCCAAGCGTACATGCGCGCCTGCCAGGCCTGGTCGGCCGGCTCGCCCACAGGCTGCGCCACCCAGCGCGTCGGCGGATCTTCGAGCAGGATCGCGCCCGGCACATCCAGGTGAGCGCCAGCCAGCGCCAGCGCAGTGGCCGCGCCCATGGAATGGCCCAGCACCGCCGGGCGGCGTAGCCCTAGCGCCGCGATCGCGCCGGCCAGGTCGTTGCCGAGATCCACGTCGTTATAATCCTGCTCGGCCGCCTGCGATTGGCCGTGCCCGCGCGCGTCGACCATAATCACATCGTAGTCGCCCTCCAGCGCGCGCGCTACCGGCGTCCAGCATAGCCCATCATCCGAAAACCCATGCGCCAGCACCAGCGGCGGCTTGTCTCCGCCCGTGCGCGTGTAGTGCAGGCGCAGACCATTCGCCTCAAGCTCGGCCGATTGCCAGGGTGCCATATGGTGTCCTCCTCGACAGGACTTACGCGGTCGCACGTTCAAACGCCGCTTTGCCTGCGGCAGCATGGTACTTCCCATTGCATCTGTTGTTCGTTTTTTCGCTCGCAGAGCGAAAAAACGAACAACAAAAAGAAGATAACGTACCGCTGCGAATGACCACATCTGGGTACCGCGTAAGTCCTGTCCTTGACGAATAACGAGTGACGAGCTAGCGGAGAGACGCGATATATCGCGTCTCTCCGCTAGCCGTCGATCGCCTCCAGCTCGCCAACGCGGCGATGAAAGCGACGCCAGTTCAGGTACGAAGTGACCGGCGCCGTCAGAAGAAATGCGGACCAAACCACCGGCAAGCCGCCGCCGATGGTAGCGAGCGCCAGCCAGGCCAGCAGCACGGCGCTCCACATGCCGGCCGCCCCGACTACCAGCGGGAAGCGTGTGTCGCCGGTGCCGCGCAGCGCGCCCGATTGCACCATCCCGACCGCCCAGAATGGCTGCGTCAGCGCCACCACGCGCAGGCCGGCCGCGCCGATCGCGATCACCTCGGGCAGGGCCGTAAACATGCGCATGATCGGCGTCGCAAAGGCGAACAGCAGCACACCAATCGCGCTCATCCAGATCACCGCCCAGGTGGTGGCCACTTTGGTCATCAGCGCGCCATCGCGCGGCCGCCGCGCGCCGATGCTCTGGCCCACCAGGGCGGTGGCCGCGATGCCGAAGCCGATGCCGGGCAGGAATGAGAACGAGAGCGCCGACATTGAGATGCGCTGGGCTGCCAGCGCATCGGTGCCCAGGTGCGCCACCAGGATCGTCAGGAACAGAAAGGCGGTGGTGATCAGAACTTGCTCGAGCGCAGCCGGGATGCCCAGGTCAAGCACGCGCCGCGCCACCGACCAGTTCGGTCGCCAGCCGCCACCCCCCGCGATGCTGACGCCGCCACGCCCAGCCCACAGCGCGCGCAGCATGAGCAGCAGCGCCACCACACGGGCCGCGAATGTGGCCCAGGCGCTGCCGAGCACGCCGAGCGCGGGCAGGCCAAAGTGACCATAGATCAGGCCGTAGGCCAGCATGACATTCAACACGTTCGCGATCGCCGTGACCGTCATCGGCGTACGCGAGTCGCCCGCGCCGCGCAGCACACCCCCGCCGATCAGTAGTGCCACCAGCACCACCACCGTGCCCATCGTCACGCGCAGGTAATCGGCGCCGATGCGGGCGACCGCGGGCTCCATGCCGAAGATGCTGATAATCGGGCCGGCCAACAACAGGCCGACCAGCGCCAGCGGCACCGCCAGCAGCACGCTCCACAGCAGTGACTGGCGCGCCAGGCGGCTGGCGCGATCAAACTCCCCGGCCCCGACCGCCTGCGCGACAAGGATCGAGCTGCCGACAGAGAGCGCGGCCAGTGCGGCCAGCACGAAGAACATGATCTGCAAGGCGCTGCCGATGCCGGCGATCGCAGCTGTGCCTAGCCCGGCAACCAGCAACGTGTCGACAATGCCGAGCAAGGTTTCGAGCACGTTCTGGCCGATCACCGGCCAGGCCATCCGCAACACGCGCCGCCGTAGCACCGCCGGCTCCGGCGCGGACGCCGCGACAGCGATCTCCGCTGCCGGCTGCTCTGTTTCGCTGAGCATTATTTGTCCTTATCGGAAATATGGCAAGCAGCGGTCATTATACCAGGCGCCGTCGGCTTTGCCGCGAGCATCGCTATGCGAATGAGGGCTGATGCAAATAATCATCCGCTGCCGCAGCGCCTACGTATCTGGTAAGATACTATTTCGCACACATGCGGAGAAGGTATGAGCGACTACAACAACTTCAACCAGCAGATCATTGATGAGTTTCGCGCCAATGGCGGCAAGGTCGGCGGTCAATTCGCCGGCGCCTCCATGCTCCTGCTCACCACCACCGGCGCCAAAAGCGGCCAGCCGCGCACCGGCCCGCTGGTCTACACGACTGATAGCGACAGCATGATGGTGCTAGCATCCAAAGGCGGCGCGCCCACCAACGCCAATTGGTTCTACAATCTGGTGACCAACCCGATCGTGACGGTCGAGCGCGGCGCCGAGCAGTTTCAAGCATGCGCGATGGTCCGCCAGGAGCCGGAGCGCACGCGCCTGTTCAACCAGGTGGCAGCGATAATGCCGGGGTTCGCCGAATATCAGCGCAACACCCCGCGCCAGATCCCGGTGGTTGTGTTGGAGAAGTTGGCGTAAGCAGGGGCGAATCTGGTGTGCGTCCGCCCGGTCTGCGCCCGCCGCGTAATCAACGTGACACACCGCGGGCGAACACAAGTTTCGCTCCGGACGGCGATCCCGCATTGCGGATCACCGTCGCCGGACGTGTGGTACACTATCTCGTGCGGGTAGCCGGTGGATTTCGCACACCACGAGGTCTTATGATGACACATACCACGAGCGCCACAATTGATGATCTGGCACGGGTCGCGGAGCACGGCAAAGCCGAATTAATCGACGGAGTGATTGTTGAGATGTCGCCAACCGGATTTCTGCCGAGTTATGTGGCGGGCGAGATTTACGCCAGCCTCCGTGATTATGCTCGGCGCACACGATCAGGATACGCGATTGGCGATAATGCGGGATTCGTTGTGGATCTACCACATCGAAAATCGTTCAGCCCAGATGCAGCGTTTTATACCGGCAAACCAACTGGTATGCGCTTTTTGGATGGCGCCCCTGTCTTTGCCGTCGAAGTCCGGAGCGAAAATGATTACGGGCGCGTTGCTGAACAAGATATGGTGGCCAAACGTGCGGACTATTTCGCAGCGGGAACCCTGGTGGTCTGGGATGTAGATGTTTTGAGTGACGACATCGTTCGAGTCTATCGCGCTGAGAATCCACATCAAGCAACGATGTACCGTCGGGGGGGTATGGCCGAAGCGGAACCAGCGGTTCCCGGATGGTCGCTTACAGTCGACGATCTCTTTCCGTACTATCCGACCGCCGCGTAGGCTGCATTGCGTGTTCCATTATCCTCGGCAGCGACTGCGAACGTCCAAGCGAGCATATGGTTGATGGAGTGTGCTATGAACGATTGGGAAACTCTTCCGGTCATTGAGCGCGATCAACAAACGGTCAGTGGGGCATGGGTGTTTCGTGGCACCCGTGTGCCAGTCGCGGCGTTGTTCGAGAATCTCCGTGATGGAGCCACGGTAGATCAATTCCTGGAGTGGTTTCCTGGCGTCACCCGCGCGCAGGTTCAGGCCATTCTTGATCATGAGGTTCTGCAATTGACCGCAGATGTATCGGCATAAACATCCTGTTTGATCAGGGAACTCCAGTTCCTCTTCGCCGCGCCCTGCCTGCCGATAGTGTCACGACGGTCTATGAACAAGGCTGGTCTACGCTCCAGAACGGACATCTGCTCACATCTGCCGAACAGGCTGGTTTTGATGTCTTCATCACAACCGATCAGAACCTCAAATATCAACAACAGCTCACCGGCCGAAACTTGGCCATTCTGGTGCTCGGATCAACCTCGTGGCCACGCATCAGGCAGCACAGCGAGGCGATTCGGCAGGTCGTGGAACAGCTCACGCCCGGCACCTATCACGAATTTCCCATTCCCTAAGCCACTGCCGAAATAAGCCGGCAAGCGGGATCAATCCTCGCGCTCCAGGAAGCGCCGCGCCATGCTGCCCCAGTCCGAGCGCGTCTGTTGCGCGCGGCTGCGTACCGCACCGTCGGGCTGCTCATCTTCATAGCACGCTCAGGCCGCGCGCAGCAGCTCCAGGCCATCAGCGGCGCGGTTGAGGCGCTCACGCAGTTTGCTCATCGCGCCCGGCTGTAGTAGTAGGCCAGCTGCTCATCAGCGATTTGCTGCACATCCAGCATTTCGTACAGCCGTAGCTCGCCCCAAAGCTGCGGAGCAAACCGCACAAGGCCGGCGTTGGCATCGTATTCCAAAAAGCCTTTGACGATAAACCGTTCCAGCGGATATTTTACGATCAGGCGCGTGACGGCTTCAAGGCTCAGTAACGCAGGGTTATCGAGCGACGAAAGCTCCCGCCAAGCGCACCAATAAACCGATCAATGTCTGGTCGCTGAACGTTGTGGCGATGCCGTTTGACCTGAACGCCTGTCGGGACACGTACGAGATTAGATGTTGCTATCAGATCGCCGTGCGCGTCTATTCCACCATCGCCAATGTAGTGCGTTACGGCGACATTTTGAAGCCCAATATAGACTAATAAATCGCCCGCAAATAGCTCAAAGGCACGTGGTGGTAGCGCAAGCAGCCGCTGTTTGAGCTGGCGCCGAATATCGGGATGATGTGATGGATGCGAGGCGGCTCCGCCCCTCGCGCTCCCCACTGGGTGGGCGGGCCGCCCCCCAGACCCCCTGCATGTGATGTTTGCCGCATGATTATCGCACCGGCGCATGCCTTCGTTGTGCCGAGCCAATCGGGCCAGAAATGATGACTGAGCATAACAAAGGCATGCACGTCAGGCGCTCGGCATGTGGTCACATCAAATTGGGGTTCCCAGGGGCAACGCCGCGGGCCGGGGGTGCAGGGGGCGCGGTCGCCCCTTGCCGCGCGCCGCTCATCCCAGGATCGCGATCACTAGAATGCCGGCGAAGATCAGCAGCGCGCCGGTCACGCGCCAGCCGCCAAAACCTTCGCCCAGCCAGCGCCAGCCCACCAGCGCGGCGAATACCACGCTGATCTCGCGCACCGCGCCGGCGTAGCCGACACGGCCAAGCGCGTAGGCCTGGAGCACCAGCGCGTAGGTCACCAGCGTGAGGATGCCCACCAGCACAATCCGCGACCAGTTCGCGCGCCATTCGGCCACAACCGCCTGGCGACCATAGCGCGCCAGCACCGCCGGCGCCATCATCAGTGCCGATGCGCCGATCACTGCGACGGTGTAGGCGATCGGCGGCGCGATCCGCACCGCCGCGCCGTCGATCACTGAGTAGATCGAGATGCAGCACGCGACCGTGAGCGCGGCGGCGGTTGCGCTGCCAGCGAATGCTACGAGGCTCCAGCGTGGCTGGGCTGCCGCGCCACCCGCGCTAAGCGCGAGCGCGACCGGGTTCTGGCGCAAGGCCGCGCGCCGTGCCGCGCCGCCGACCAGCAACAGCCCAACCAGCAGCAGCGCCAGGCCGGCGATGCCGCCGGCGCGCGGGCGCTCACCGAGGAACAGCGCGGCCCACAGCGCCAGAAACGCCGGCGCCGCGCCGCGAGCCAGCGGGTAGATCAGCGAGAAATCGCCGATCGTATAGGCGCGCAACAGCGCCAGGTAGTAGATCGTCTCCACCAGCGCGCTGGCCAGCACATATGGCCAGATCGCGGCCGGCAGCGGCGCGCTGAAGGCCAGCAGCGGCGCGAAGCAGGCCGTCCCTACCACCATCGCCCACCATGCGAAGATCTGCTTCTCGCCTGCGCGCTTGACCAGCAGGTTCCAGCCGGTGTGCAGCGCCGCCGCGACGATGAGCAGGATGAGCGCGGTCAGCGACACGGGCAAGCCTCGTGAGCGAACAACAACCTTTTACGCATTTGGTACCCCGATCGAGAAGTGTGCCTGAACCATACGCCACTCCTGGCCATCCTGGTGAAACACTGCTGTCAGCCGAAAAGGGATAGTTCGGCCATCCGGCAGGCTCCACAGTGCCTGATCGTCCACCCATCCCACATTGCCGGATCGAAAGGCCTGCGGCTGGCTTCCCTGCACTAGCAGGCCCCCGCGCGTGCGCCAGGCCGCCGCCCATATCTGAAAGATCTGATCGCCGCCACGCCACCATTCGGTCGCGTCGGTGCCGACAACCAGCGTGCCGGGCTGGCGCGCGATCAGCTGGTCGAGAAAAACGGTATCGCCCTGGGCCGAGGCCGCGTAGTAGCGTTCGAGCAGGGCCTGGAGTTCTGGAGCAGGCTCCATTGGTTGGTGTTCTTTCTATCTGTAGGATTTAGAAAATGTTCAGCCGTGCTTTCCACGTCTTAACTTTATGCGTCGGTGGTTTTTTCGCCCCGCGGGGCGAAAAAACCACCAACAAGAGTCAGAACAGGCCGATCGTGTTCCCGTCCGCGTCGATGTCGATACTTTGGGCCGACGGTGTTGCTCCCAGGCCGGGCATCGTCATCATTGTGCCGGCCAGCGGGTAGATGAAGCCGGCCCCGACGCTGGCGCGCACCTCGCGAATTGGGAATGTGTAGCCGGATGGCGCGCCCTTCAGCGCTGGGTCGTGGCTGAGGCTCAGGTGTGTCTTGGCCATGCAGATCGGCAGATTGCCGAAGCCTTTCGCCTCATAGGTGCTGATCTGCTGCTCGGCCTGCTCGCTGAAGCTGACATCGTCGGCGCCATAGATCTCAGTGGCGATCGCGTGGATTTTTTGTTTGATCGATGCCTCAAGCGGGTAGAGGAATGCGGGCGACGTATGCCCTGTGTCCGCCGCCGCGATCACCATGCGCGCCAGCTCCAGCCCGCCCTGGCCGCCATCGGCGAACACAGTGCTGACAGCCATATCCACCGCGCCGGCCGCCTTGGCGATCTCACGCACGGCTGCGATCTCGGAAGGCTTGTCGTCGGGGAAGGCGTTCAGCGCTACCACCACCGGCACGCCAAAGCGCCGCACGTTGGCGATCTGCTTGCTCAGATTGGCGCCGCCGGCATACACATCGTCGGGGTTCTCGGCCAGCAGCTCGGGCGGCAGCGGCTTACCGGGGGTGATCTTGTATTTGCCGGTCTGGCTCTTGAGCGCGCGCACCGTCGCCACCATCACGGCGGCGGCCGGCCACAGGCCCGAGGCGCGGCACTTGATGTTGAAGAACTTCTCGGCACCCATGTCGGCGCCAAAGCCGGACTCGGTTACGACGTAGTCGGCCACCCGTAGCGCGATCTGGTCGGCCAGGATCGAGGAGTTGCCGTGGGCGATATTGCCGAAAGGGCCGGCATGGATGAAGGCCGGCGTGTTCTCGATCGTCTGCATCAGGTTGGGCTTGAGCGTCTCGCGCATGATCACCGTCGCCGCCCCGGCGGCCTTGATGTCGTCGGCGGTGATCGGCGTGCCCTGCCGATCGAAGGCCACCACCATGCGGCCGAGCCGCGCGCGCAAGTTTTTCAGCGCGTCGAGGCTGTCACGGCCGGCGGCGAGCGCCAGAATCGCCATGAGCTCGCTGGCGGCGACAATATCGAAGCCGGCCTGGCGCGGCTGGCCGTTGGCCTTGCCGCCCTGCCCGATCGTGATATCGCGCAGAAAGCGGTCGTTCACGTCGATCACGCGCCGGATCTGAATGCGCTCGGGGTCGATATCGAGCGGGTTGCCGTGGTACCAGCTGTTGTCGGTCATGGCCGCGATCTGGTTATGCGCCAGCGCCAGCGCATGGAAATCGCCGTTCAGATGCAGCACACTTTCTTCCAGCGGCACGATCTGGGCGTAGCCGCCGCCGGCGCCGCCGCCTTTGATGCCAAAGACTGGCCCCATCGAGCTCTGGCGGAGGGCGATCGCGGCGTTTTTGCCAAGCTTACTCAGCGCCATGCCCAGCCCGATCGTGGTGGTGGTCTTGCCCTCGCCCAGTGGCGTCGGCGTGATCGCCGTGACCAGGATGTACTTGCCCAGCGGCCGATCGCGAAGCTCGGCCAGTACGTCCAGATCGATCTTGGCCTTGGAATGCCCGTGATGCTCGACGAAGCGTTCAGGGATGCCCGCCCGCTCAGCGACCGTGCCGATCGGGTCGAGCCGCGCCGCGCTGGCGATCTGCAGGCTGGTCTTCATGTTGCTCCTTTGCTACACGCTGATCCTCGTTGATCGCATTCGGAATCACCCGCGCCGTCTACCAGCGCAGGGCGCTATTATATCGGACTTCTGCACTATACGGATTTTCCGGGCTGTATGGGTGTGCGGGGGCGAAGGCTATCAAAGGGTTTCTATCTATATGATCGATGGTAGTCGCCTGCGCGGCGGACGGCAAGGGTGGCCCGCCACCCCTGCACCCCCGGCCAGGGGCGTGTGCCCCTTGGAACCCCAAAATGATGCAATCACATCGCGAGCGCCTGGTGCGCATGCCTCTGGTATGTCGGGACAATCATTGCAAGATTCGTTTGTCTCGGCAAACCAGAGGCATGTGCTTACGCGATCATTCCTGCGCTGTCATCAATTGCAGGGGGTCTGGGGGGCGGCCCGCCCACCCAGCGGGGAGCGCGAGGGGCGGAGCCGCCTCGCACACACTTTTATGGTCAGGGCGTGTATAATCGCAGTTGGTAGATCGTGCTGCGGGAGAGGAGGGATGTACAATGACGAGCGAGCAATCGTACGAACAGCCGAGAACCACCCAGACTCACGAGAGCCAAGTGCTTGAAACTGCGTACCCGATCACCTTGACCAATCTACGCGGTGCGCTGGTGGTGGTGGTGGGCGGCGGTGCAGTGGGCGAGCGCAAGCTGCGCGGGCTGCTGGGTGCCGGCGCGGCGGTGCGGCTGATCAGCCCAGCAGCCACGCCCGATCTGCGCGCCCTGGCGAACAGCGGCGCGATCACGTGGCACGCGCGCCCGTACCAACCTGGCGATGTCAGCGGCGCGCGTCTGGTCTTCGCTGCGACGGATCAGCGCGCCGTGAATGCCCAGGTGGCCGATGATGCGGCGGCGCTTGGGCTGTTGTGCAATGTCGCCGACGACCCGCGCGCCGGCGATTTTCACCTTCCGGCGGTATATCGTGAGCCGGGTCTGCTGGTGGCGGTAAGCACCGCAGGCGTGAGCCCGGCGCGCGCGAAACGGCTGCGCGACCAGATCGCCAGCTGGCTTTCGGCCAACCGGCCAGCCCAGGCGGAGCCATGAGCAGCAAAGCCGAAGTACACGCTAGCGCCCATCTGTTCTGAGTATGACGGAAGACGAAGGACGGAGGAAAACGATCGTTCGTCTTCCGTCTTCCGTCCTTCGTCAAAAAAGCTGATCGAATAGCTGTAGCTTGCACTAAGGAGCTTTCGTGAGCAAGATTGTGCTGTTTACCGGGGGCGCGCGCAGCGGCAAAAGCACGCGTGCCGAACAGTATGCCGGGCGGCTTGGGCGCCCGGTGCTGTACCTGGCCACCGCCGAGGCCGGCGATGACGAGATGCGCGACCGGATCGATCTGCATCGGCGCCAACGTCCCACAAGCTGGGCCACGCTTGAGGTGCCGACAGCGGTGGCCGCCACACTGACCACGCTCGACGTAGGAACAGTGGTGCTGATCGATTGCCTATCGCTCCTGGTCAGCAACCTGCTGCTGGCCCACGAGCCGAACGCGGCCGCCGTGGTGGATGCCGAGATCGCGAGCCTGATCGGGGCCGCACATGCGCGCAAGCTGACCCTGATCGTCGTCACCAACGAAGTCGGCATGGGCATCGTCCCTGCATACCCGCTCGGGCGAACCTACCGCGATCTGCTGGGCCGCGCGAACCAGCGCATCGCGGCCGCCGCCGCCGAGGTGTACCTGCTGGTCTGCGGCATCGCAGTCGAAATGCGCGCGCTGGAGGCCGCATGGGCGCGGGGCTAGTGGTTCGCGAAATCCCCAGCTGCATCTGCATCTGAGCCACGATCTGGTTGCCTAGTGCGCTTTCAGCGCGGGTGTTGGGTGTTGGGTGTTGGGCGGGCGGCGTTGCGAAGCCCAACACCCAACACCCAACACCTAAAACCTTGCTTGGAAATGCACTAGGCTGCCGAGCAGCTGGCGGGCTACGATATCGGCAGCATTGATGCAGCGATCTCGTGTGCATTTGTGAGCAGTGAGCTGAGCGTCACATTGATCAACGTCAGGTCGCACGCCCCTTTGCGTAAGCCCTATCATTATGCCCGAACTGCCTGCGCTGGACTTGGTTCATGACAGCGATTCGGGGTGCGTCAAAAACGTGTGCCACAGCTGCTCGGCCCGCGCCAGCGTCACGCAGTGCTCAGCGGAGCGCGGCGGCGCTGCGGAGCAGTCATCAACTGAGGAACGGAACTGTCCTGGTTGGCTCGGACGATCTACTCAGTATCGCCCAGCGTTCCCACGCCAAACGCATCGAGTGCAGCATTGACCTCAGTGTCTACCGGAATAGCCGCGTACGTCGGTGATGTATTACTCGAACGCGCTGGCGGTGGCGGAATGGACGGAACCGCAGCCATGATGGTCAATGGAGCGGCGCCATAGCGATTGAGAAAATCAATCAGGGTGGCGACACACGGACGCAGGCGCTGTGCCAACCGCAGCCCCGTCTGCGTCCCATAGACCTCGGTCGCACTCTGCTCCGCTGGCGGGCCGCTGGCCGCGATAACCAACATCCCAATGTCTACCGCCGCGCGGAGCAGATCCGCCCGACCACCCCCACGCTGCGCAACCAACGCCTGCGCGAGATCGAGGGTTTCCGCAGTCACCCGCAGATCGATCGCTTTCATCAGGACTCCCGTTGCGCAGTGTACAGCGCCAGCGCGAACAGCCCCACCGCGTTGAGGGTGGATGTGAGGCCAGCGGCAACAATAAGGTAGGTGCCTGGCGCACGCTGTGCAGCCGTAACGCGCGCATCTAGTTCGGCGTGGAGACATGCCGCCCCGCCGCCGGTGACGATCAGAAACCGTCGGTGATCGGCGAGAATCGGATGCAGCGCCGCAAACAACGATTGCCCACGCGTCTGCGTTGCGGTCTCAATGAGATCGTCGATCGGTAGACGCCGCCCGCTGACCAGCACGGTGCGGGTCATGAGCGCGCGCAGGGCGACGGTCTCGCTCAGCCGCACGCGATAGCGCGCCGTGATCAGCGCGATCAGTTCGCGGGCGAACACGACCATCCCCTCGCCGAGGATGCCGCCGGTGCCGCGAAAGCGCGGCGGCTGGCCCGGCCGCCGCATGATCTCCACATCGAAGCGGCTCAAATGCCCGCCGCCCAGGTCGGCGACCGTCACAAGATCCACGTCGTTGATCGCCGGCTGGCCCGCCAGGGTGTGGTACCACGCGAAGAAGCTACCCAGGCTCTGCGGCGCAGGCACCAGCTCGGCAATCCTGAGCGTCCAGGTCGTCACTGCGCCGGTCGCATCCCGTCGCTCTGCCGCAAAGTGCTGTCCGCGCACCTGCTGGAGCGCCTGGCGCGTTTCCGCGATCAATCCTGCCCGACTCACTTCTTCGTTGGGCACGCCGCACCCGACCCAGAGCGTATGGTCGCCGGGCAGCCAGCCGCTGTCCTCCAGCGCCACGACCAGCGCACCGACCAGGAAATCAACGGTGCGTGGGTCGGCCAGTCGTTCGGCAGTGGCGCCAATCGGGAGGGCCTCGCCGCCGACCGTATCACCCTGATCGATCCAGAACCACTCGCTCCACGCCCCGTTGTGGAACACACGCAGCGCGGTGGTGTCGTCGCCTGTGCGGATCGTGGCAGCGGGTGTGTAGATGGACTCAAACCGAAACAGACGCAACTGCGGCGCGTTGGCCTGGCGCAGCACGAGCTTGATCGCCGAATTGCCAAGATCACAGCCAACGATCACATGGTTGCTCTCGTGGCGCGCGATCTGTGTCGGTATGGCACGCCCGTCGGCGTCTATGAGCGCGGCGAACGTCGAAGCAATCTGCATCCATGATTCTGCTCTGTCCATTCATCGCCTCCCAATGAGCTTCAGCACAGTGCCAGATGCACTACCGATAGACTACACGCCCACGACGGGTAGACGACACCTCGAACTCAGTTAAACTTTTGCCAGGACATCCCGTATGTTGATGAGGGTGTAGGCGAGGAGATGAAAGCCGAGAAAGTACACCTTCTTGCGCTCAAACCGGACAAGGAGCCGCTTGAATTTATCAATCCAGGCAAACGTGCGTTCATTGACAAAGCGTTTTTTGTAGACGGCACGGTCAAAATGGCGCTTACGCCCGCGCTTCGTCCGTTTCCGATTGCGTTTGTTTTCGGGAATATTCGGTCGAACGCCACGGTTCCACAGGAATTTGCGCGCATCTTTGGTGTCAAAGGCACTGTCAGCAGTAAAGAAGGCGTCCCCATACGCAAGTTCTAAGTGATCAAGTTGGCGAAACAGGTCTTTGAGACGATCAACGAGGGCGTAACTATCATTATGATTGCCAGCAATCACCTCACTCGTCGCAAGAATATAGCCATTGGCGTCCGTTACTGGGATAATGTTGCTGGTCTTCGCCTTTTTTCGGCCTTGATAAGCGACCGCTTCGCCCCCTTTTTTGCAGCACTGTGGCTGCCATCGAGATTGAGGATCGCTAAATTCAGTTCGTACTTGATTTTGAGGATTCCAGCTTCAAACAGGCGTTCAAAGCTGCCATCCTTGCTCCATTTATAGAAATGATAGCGTGGAACTTGCCACGACATCACCGGCTGATCGTTCGCATCCTTCGGAACCGGGGTTTCTGGCCACTGACAGCCGGTGTGCAACACGTAGAGTACGAGATTAAATATCTTCCAGAGCGGTTGTTCGCTTTGAAAACCGCGTTTTGCGACCGACAGATGGGGCTTAATATGCAAGGTGAATTGCTCCTCGGTTAATGACACGGGAATGGTCGACATCGTGCTCCTCATCCTAGTGAACTGCATTAGGACAGCCGCGCCGCAGTATACCATGACGGAGCCGAAAAGTCTAACTGAGTTCAAGGAGAGTCCCAATAGCGATAAGCTCATCGTCTCCGATGAAACGAAGGATGCCTTACGCAAACATGTGCAGGACAAGCACTGGCAGATCACGCGAACCGACGAGCGGGGAAAGCGGACGACCTGGCAGCTCACGGTGCGGCACCTCGTCCCGCAGGCGCAGAGCGTTGGGACGTTTGTTGCCTGGGCAAAGGCGCCGAATGGGCGCACGGTCACCGACTACGACGCCCTGACGATTTTGGATGTCGGCGGTGGCGATCTGCAACAGACCGATATCACGCTCAAGCCTGCGTACCGCATGTCAAGCGAGCGTCGTGGCGATGGGACGATCGATATTGCCCGCGGCCTCAAGCACTTGCTCCCGAAAGCCAAATTTAACGATGTCACGGCGCAATACGCGCTCATCACTCGGCAGGCACTGATCTCCGGCAAAATGCAGACGATCGAGAAGGAGGTTGTGTCGGTCATCGATACCTACGGTCAGGATCTGGTGGGAAAGATGCTCGAGATCGTTCAAGAAACCCGCAGATTCCTGGTCATCACGGGTGGTGGGGTTATTTTGCTGAAAAAGCCGCTGCTTGAGATGTTGGACGCGGCCGAGGTAGCGGCCGATCGCGACTACTTCCTGGTGAACCGTGACCTGGCCTCGGCGCTCAATTCGGTCGGTGCGCTGTTTGCCGTCCTGTTTATGGCCGCGAAGAAGTAGCATGGACAAAAAACCAGTAGCCCCGAAGAAACCACGCGTGACGGTCACTAAAGGAATTCGGCTCACCCCGGATGAGCTCGGGCATGCGGGGAAGTTGCTTGCGCAGTATCCCGAATGCGCCAGCGAGGCCGAGCTCCTGCGTCAGGCCACTCTAATTGGTCTATATGTACTGGCGGCGCAGGCAACCGGGCAGCCGGCGCATGGAGGTTACCCGCCTGATGAGCTCGTCGCCCTGCTGAAGTACCGCGTGCTGCCAGCGATTGACTTTTTGTTCGCGCATGACGCCTATCCGGCGCTCTACCGGGTACGCATGGCCGGCAGTGCGACCACGGAGCTGCCGGGCTCAACGGTCGAAGGTGCGACGAGCACGCAGATCGCGGCCGAAGCCGCCGAGGAGCTGGGCGACCTGGGAACCGGCTTCATGGAGTAAGGGTGAGCTTTGGCTCGCTTTGGTGATCAGCAGGCGTGCCCATGCCGAACGTGTGTGCCCGCGCAACGGTGAGATTATACATCACCTGCGGTTTGGATGTGCTCTCAAGCGCCTGCACGACACCATAATCGCCATCCGCTATCAAGATGGTATGATCGATGACGCGGCATACGAACGTGAGCGCGACGCCATTCGCGCGAAGCTCACGACGGCATCCACATCGCTACCCTTCGCCGTTGCAGCATTAGTAGGAGATCTTCCAGCGTTATTCAAAGAGGCAACAAACGAAAAGCGCCGTGCAGTTCTGGTACAGCTGGTTGCTCAGGTATAGCTGAGGCACGACGCCATTCTTGGGATTCGCCCGCCTCAACGCGCCTGGCCGTTGATGCATGCAGTAGACGCGCAATCTTTACACAGTGTCATTTGGCGGGCTGGGTGGGCTTCCAACCTCCGCAACGAACCATTCTTAACCACACTCATTGAGCAGGTCAAGGCGCCATGGCGATTTCGGATTGCTGCCTAGCATACGCCTCGACCACTGCAATGCCAACATGACCTTGCCGATGTACTGACCATTACAGCGCTCAGTCTATGTGACGCGGCCGAGAGATATTATACATCTGCTGCGACAGCATAGGCGATGGCCTGCTTGATTGGCATGTTGCGACCTTGTGCCCATAGCGCCACAAATACTTCCGCGCTCAGCGCTGCATGCACACTTGCGACGATGCGGTCATGATCGGCCCGGATGGTTGGGAACAGCGGCTCGGGCAATGCCCCATTGGTTTCCGAGATCGCGGAACAGCGCCAAGCTCTCCAGGTGCAACATGGCTGCTTGCCGGTCATCATTCGTCGACTCCATCACACGCGCCAGGATGTTGAGCATCCCAGCGGTGTACCAATAGTCATGCACCGCCCTGAACCGCGCCACACTATCCGAGCAGTACACCGCTGCCCGTCGACAGTCGTCTTGATGGAATGCCAGAATCCCAAGATTGCCGAGCGCGAGCGCCGCGAGCCACTCGTCTCCGATGTCACGAGCGAGCGACAGGCCTTGCTCGTACAGAACTTCGGCCGCTGCGTAATCACGGTGTGTGCGCAGTATTGTTCCAAGCGTGTTGAGCGCAAGCGCCGCATACCATCGATCGCCGACGGCTTGCGCCATCTCCATCCCGGTCTCGCAGAATATCTTTGCTTGAGTCAGATCACCTCGATAATATGCCAACATTGCCGCCCCAATATATACTTTGGCGCGTGGCTGTGTAGTCCCCAGAGGAGCCGTCTTGGTCATCGCCTGCGCGAGCCAGCGCAACCCCTCGCTATAATGCCCGTGATAGTACCAGAACCACCAGAGCGATCCGGCAAGGCGTACGCCCATCTCCGCCGCATCTTCCAGGAACCACGCCAATGCCGCCCGCAGGTTGTCATGCTCTGCTTCCAGCTGTTCCAGTGCTGCGATCTGCTGTGTCCCGTGGATTTTCGGTTCAGCCTGCTCCGCGATCGCCAGGTAGTGCGTCGCATGCCGGGATCGTAGCGCCGCTGCCTCGCCTTGCTCGGCGAGCCGATCGTGCGCGTACTCGCGGATCGTCTCGAGCATCACAAACCGGGGCTCACCCTCCGCACCGTCTTGCCGTCGTAGCAAGCTCTTGTCTACCAGGGATATCAGCCCATCGAACACATCGATCTCTTGACCGTTTGGCATGGCGCAAACGGCCTCGACCGCCTCGATGGTACAGCCGCCGACAAAGACGCCAAGTCGCGCGAACAGTTTCTGTTCTTCCAGATTCAGCAGGTCAAAACTCCAGTCAATTGCGCTCCGTAACGTCTGCTGGCGCGGCGGCAGATTACGGGCGCCACCCGTCAGCAGCTTGAAGCGACGATCGAGTCGTGCAAGAATTGCCTGCGGAGAAAGGATTTTGCTGCGGGCTGCGGCCAACTCGATCGCCAGCGGTAGACCGTCAAGGCGCGAGCAAATTTCCACCACTGCTTGAGCATTCTCAGCGGTAATGACAAACTCTACCTCCACCGTCTGCGCCCGCTCGACGAAGAGACGAACAGCTTCGTATCGCATCACGTGTTCGAGTGACGGGAGGCGCGACTGGTGGGGGAAGATGAGCGGCGGCACTGCAAACTCGCGTTCCCCGTAGAGCGACAGCCGCATCCGGCTGGTGACGAGGATGTTCAAGTTGCGCGCTACTTCGAGCAACTCGGCGACGAGCGGGGCCGCGATCACAATCTGTTCGAAGTTATCGAGCACCAGCAACATCTGCCGGTCGCGCAGGTATTCTTTCAGGCTAGCGAGTGGTGATTGGCCACCGACCTCTTTGATACCGAGCACCTGCGCGATGGTCGTTACGATCAGATCTGGGTCGCTGATGGGTGCGAGCGCGACAAAGAAAACGCCATGGGCGTACTCATCGAGGAGTTCTGCGGCCACCTGAAGTGCGAGCCGGGTCTTGCCGGTTCCCCCAGTCCCGGTGAGCGTGATCAGGCGAACATCCGTACGTCGCAAGAGGTTGCGCACTGCAACCATATCATGTTCGCGTCCGATAAACGACGTTGGCTGCGCGGGCACATTATTAGGGCGAGCGTCGAGCGTCCGGAGCGGCGGGAAATTGGCGGGCAGATCCGGGCTAACGACCTGAAAAATCTGCTCGGGGCGGATGAGATCTTTGAGCCGACGCTCGCCGAGGTCACGCAGCTCTACCGCGGGCAGTAGGTAATCGCGGATCAGCGTCTGGGTAGCCAACGAGACCAGGATCTGGCCGCCGTGCCCTGCGGCAAGGAG
>WNGB01001372.1_pt1 | contig 39857 bp, 36 predicted proteins | sample 5400681 | NCBI WGS metagenome assembly WNGB01 (sample SAMN13153367, study PRJNA577476) | soil metagenome | isolation source: 115 cm soil or saprolite under grassland replicate 2 | place: USA:California | collected 2016-06-15 | reverse complement strand
TCAGGATGGCCCTCGAGGTCGAGCCCGAGTGCGAGCAGCTCCTCGGAATCTGTAGTGCGACCCGCCACGGCCGCGCCGGCCACCAGGCCGAGCGCGATCGTCGCCGCGCTCGACCCGAGACCGCGGGCTCGGGGAATGCGTTCCGTGAACGTGAAGCCGAAGCCGTCTGGCGAAGCGAGTCGCCCGAAGGCTCGGACGGCGAGATGGTCGGGCTCGGCTTCGCCGCTGCCTTCGACGAGCTCGAGCTCGTTCCAGAGATCGAGCGCGGCGCCGGCGCAGTCGAAGGCTGCTCCGAGGTTCGCCGTGGTGGCTGGAGCGCGCACGTGGATCATCGACCCACCTCAGGCAGGCGGTCGAGCGCGTCCGGATCCTTGAGCCCGTGGCCGGTAAGCACGAACACCACGCGCGTGCCTTCGGCGAAGCCCGCGAGGTCGATCCCTGCGAGCGCCGCCGCGGAGGCGGGCTCGCAGAAAATGCCCTCCTGCCGCGCGAGCGATCTCCAGGCCACTGCGATCTCGTCGTCGGTGACAGAAACGACTGTGCCGCCACGGCGGGCGACCGCGTCGTCCACCTCGGCGCGGTGCACGGGCGTCGGAATGCGGATCGCGGAGGCACTTGTCGTCGTGCGGTCGGCCGCTTGGACGGGAACGATCTCGAGCGTCGGGAACCCCGCCTCCAGGAAGCCCTTCGCGTACGCGACCGTGTTGCCGCCGCCGCCGTAGGGTAGGGCGAGCACATCGGGCGGCCCGCCGAGCTGCTCGATGATCTCGAGAGCGGCGGTCTTCTGTCCTTCGATCCGATCCGGATTCGTGGAGTTGACGACAACGGCGCCTTCACGCTCGGCGAGCTCCTCCGCCGCGGCGAACGCGTCGTCGAACGAGCCGTCCACCTCGACCAGGCGTGCACCGGCCGCACGCACCTGTGCGAGCTTCGAGCTCGCAGGCCCGCCCGCCGCGTGCACGACGACGGCCTCGATCCCTGCGCGTGCGGCGTAAGCTGCCGCAGAGGCAGCGGTGTTCCCCGTCGAAGCGCACACGATCGCTCGCGCCCCGGCCTCGACTGCCTTCGCGACTGCGAGAGCCATGCCCCGGTCCTTGAACGAACCGGTCGGGTTGGCTCCCTCGCACTTCAGCCAGACCTCGACGCCGGGGCCCGCGGAAAGCCGCCCTGCGCGCAGTAACGGGGTCGAGCCCTCGCCGAGCGTCACGATTGGGGTCGACGGCGACACCGGCAGCGCGTCGCGGTAGCGCTCGAGCAGCGCCGGTCTCAGGTCAAAAGCCTCGTTCGGTGATCACTCGAAACGCCTCGGGGCGAGAGCGTACCTCGGTCAGCCCCGCCGCCGAATCGAGGGCGGCCTCGACGCGGCCGGCGGGGGCCTCGTGCGTCACGAGGTCGAGCGCGGCTCTGCCGTTGACGAGGTGTTGCGTGAACTGCGCGATCGACACGTTCTGCTCCGCAAAGCAGTCCGCGACGTGCGCCAGCACCCCGGGCCGGTCGGCGACCTCGAGGTGGACGTAGAACGCCGAGGGCAGGTCTCCCGGCGGCAACTTGTCGAGCGAGCGCCAACAGGCGTCGTTCTGGAGGAAGCCGGTGCCGGTGGTCCCGAGCACGCTGACCATGTCGGCCACGACCGCAGAGGCAGTCTCGATCCCGCCCGCGCCGGGTCCCTCGAGCGTGATCTCGCGGATCGCGTCGCCCTGGAGCATCACGGCGTTGAACGCGCCGACCACAGCGGCGAGCGGATGGTTGCCGTCGACAAATGCGGGTCCCACGCGCACGTCGACCGCTCCGTCGACGAGCGTCGCCGAGCCGACGAGACGGACGACGGTATCCAGCTCGCGTGCGGCCGCCACGTGGTGAGGCTTGATCCCCTCGATCCCCTCGTAGGCGACGTCCGCCAGCTCGACACGCGAGCCGAAGGCGACGGTTGCGAGCACCGCCATCTTCGCCGCGGCGTCGGCGCCCGAGACGTCGTCGGTGGGATCGGCTTCCGCGTAGCCGAGTCGCTGGGCTTCGGCAAGCGCCTCTTCGTACTCTGCACCCTCCTCCATCCGAGTGAGGATGAAGTTCGTCGTCCCGTTGACGATGCCGAGCACACGGTGAACGTTCGTGACGACGAGCGATTCGCGCAGGACCTTGATCACCGGGATCGCTGCGCAGACCGACGCCTCGAAGCGGAGCTGCACGCCGCCCTCCGAAGCAGCGGCGAAGAGATCGGCGCTTCGCCGGGCGAGCAGCTGCTTGTTCGCGGAGACGACAGGCTTCCCGGCGCGGAGCAGGTCGAGGACGTAGCCGCCGGTCGGCTCGATGCCGCCCATCACCTCGGCGACGAGCGCGATCGAGTCGTCCTCCAGGACGGACTGGAAGTCGGTCGTGAGGACTCCGTCGCCAGCCGGATAGTCACGCTCCTTGTCTGTGTCACGGACAAGCGCGCGCGTGACTCGCAGCCTGTGGCCGGTAGCCCGCTCGATCTCGTCGGCGCTCTCTATCAGGAGCCGGTTGACGGCTGCGCCGACCGTGCCGTAACCGAGTAGCGCGACGGGGACGTCAACCGACGCCATGCACGTCCGCGCCGAGCAGGCCTTCCTTGCCCGCGAGCGCGCGCAACTCCGACCCGACCTGCTCTAGCTGGCCGCCTGCGTTCTGCCGGCGAAGCTCCTCGAACTGGGGTCGCCCCGCCTCGTCGTCGGCAAAGAGCTCGCGCGCGAACGCACCGCTTCGGATCTCGTCGAGCAGGGTGCGCATCGTCTCCTTGACACGTTCGTCCACGACCCGCGGGCCGCGCGTGAGGTCGCCGTACTCGGCCACGTCGGAGATGGAATAGCGCATGTACTCGAAGCCGCCTTCGTAGATCAGGTCGACGATGAGCTTCAGCTCGTTCAGGCATTCGTAATAGGCGATCTCGGGTTGGTAGCCCGCTTCGACGAGAGTCTCGAAGCCGGCCTTGATCAGCGACGTGACGCCGCCGCAGAGCACGGCCTGCTCGCCGAAGAGGTCGCTCTCGGTCTCCTCTGCGAACGTCGTTTCGAGGAGGCCCACGCGCCCGCAGCCGATTGCGGTGCCGTACGCGAGCGCAAGCTCGAGCGCCTGGCCGCTCGCGTCCTGATGGACGGCGACGAGGCCAGGTGTCCCGGCGCCCGATTCGTAGAGCTCACGGACGCGGTGTCCGGGAGCCTTCGGCGCGACCATCACGACGTCGTGGCCCGCGGCCGGGACGATTCGGCCGAAGTGGACATTCAGGCCGTGGGCGAACAGCAGCGCAGCGCCCGGCGCGAGGTTCGCCTCGATCTCCGCTTCGTAGACGCCCTTCTGCACGTGATCGGGCACGAGGATCGCGACGACCTGGGCGCCGTGCGTGGCCTGGCCGACGGTGCTCACGGTCAGGCCGGCCTCCTCGGCGGCGTCACCGGAGGGGCTGCCCGCGCGCAGGCCGACTTCGACCTCGATGCCCGAGTCACGCAGGTTGAGGGCATGTGCGTGGCCCTGGCTGCCGTAGCCGATCACGGCGACCTTGCCGGTCAGCAGGTCGACGTTTCCTTCGCGGTGAATGGTTGCCAACGGAAACTCCCTTCGTGTCAGCGCAGCACGAGCTGGCGGCGCCTGATGGTCGACTTGGAGGATGCGCGACTGAGGCCGACGCGTCCAGTGCGAACGAGCTCCTTGACGCCGTGGGGCCGGAGAAGTTCCTCGAACGAGTCGATCTCCTCGGGTGCGCCCGCGAGCTCGAAGACGATCGAGTCCGGGCCCAGGTCGGCGACGCGGGCCTGGAAGACCTCGCCGAGCGCCATCAGCTCCGTCCTCCGCGCGGGCGGGGCGGTGACCTTGAACAGGGCGAGCTCCCGCTCGATCGAGTCGCCCGGCGCGAGCTCCGTGATCCGGAGCACGTTGACGAGCTTGTGCATCTGCTTCTCGATCTGAGACAGGGAGGTGTCGTCGCAGTCGACCCGGAGCGTGACGCGCGAGATCTCCGGCCGCTCGGTCGTCCCGACGGCCAGGCTCTCGATGTTGAAGCCGCGGCGCGCGAACATGTTCGAGATCCGCGCGAGCACGCCCGGCTTGTTCTCCACGAGGACTGCGAGGGTGTGCTTCATGTGGACACCGACTCCCGCTCGCCCGGGTACTCGACGAGGTCGAGCGCCGCGGCGCCGGCGGGAATGATCGGGAAACAGTGCTCGTGCGCATCGACGCGGCAGTCGACGACCGCCGTGCGACCGCAGGCGATCGCCTCGGCGAGCGTCTCCTCGAGATCTTCCTCCTGGTCGACGACGAAGCCGCGGCCTCCGTAGGCTTCCGCGAGCGCGGCGTAGTCCGGCAGGTGCTGCGTGAGCTCGATCTGCGAGAACCTCTCCTCGAAGAACATGTCCTGCCACTGGCGGACCATGCCGAGGTGGCCGTTGTTGATCAGGACGACGACGATCGGCAGGCGCTCGAGGACTGAGGTCACTAGCTCCTGCTGGGTCATCTGGAAGCAGCCGTCACCGTCGACGCAGATCACGGTTGCGTCCGGGCGCGCGGCCTTGGCCCCGATCGCGGCAGGAATGCCGTAGCCCATCGTGCCGAGCCCGCCCGAGGTGATGAACGTCCGCGGGCGGTCGCAGAGGAGGTACTGCATCGCCCACATCTGGTGCTGACCGACGCCGGTCGTCCAGATGATGTCGTCGCGGTCAGCCGTCAGCCGCTGCAGCGTCTCGAGCACGGGCTGCGGCTTCATCTGGTCGCCGCCCTCGCCGTAGCGAAGGGGTGCCTCTTCCCGCCAGCGACGCAACTGGGCAAGCCATGGCTTCGTCGCGTCCGGGCGAGCGAGCTCGCGCAGGTCGCGGCCGAGATCAGTCAGCACACTCTTCAACGGGCCGACGACTGGGACGTCGGCGCGCCGAAGCTTGTCGATCTCCGCCGAATCGATGTCGAGATGGACGACGGTGGCGCCCGGTGCGAACGAGGCGAGTTTGCCGGTCACCCGGTCGTCGAAGCGCGCGCCGACTGCGACGAGCACGTCGCACTTGTTCAGCGCCCAGTTCGACCACTTGGGCCCGTGCATTCCCGGCCAGCCGAAGTGCAGCTCGTGCGTCTCGGGAAAACCGCTCTTGGCCATCAGCGTCGTCACGACGGGCAGCTGTCCGAATTCAGCGAGCTCGAGGAGCTCCGTGCATGCGTCTGCATTGAGAACACCACCGCCCACGTAGAGGACGGGGCGCTCCGCGGCCGCGATTCGAGTTGCGGCCTCGCGGATCTGGCGTGGATGACCCCGGCGCGGCGGGCGCCAGCCGGGCAGGTCGACCGTGTCCGGATACTCGAAGTCGAGCTCGGCCTCCTGCACGTCGCGCGGGATGTCCACCAGCACGGGCCCGCAACGGCCGGTGCGGGCGATGTGGAACGCGGCCTTGATCACGTGCGGAAGCTCCTTGACGTCTTTCACGAGCCACGAGTGCTTGACGATCGGGATCGTGATTCCCGTGATGTCGCACTCCTGGAAAGCGTCCGTTCCGATCAGATGCGAGCGCACCTGACCCGTGATGCAGACGAGCGGTGTCGAGTCCATCCACGCATCTGCGATCGGAGTGACGAGATTGGTCGCGCCCGGCCCCGATGTTGCGATTGCGACGCCGACGCGGCCGGAAGCGCGCGCGTAACCCTGCGCCATGTGGCCGGCGCCCTGCTCGTGCCGTGCGAGGACGTGGCGAATTGTCGTCCCGCGGGCGAACGCGTCGTAAGTCGGAAGGATCGCGCCGCCGGGAAGTCCGAAGACGACCTCGACGCCCTCGGCCTCCAGTGAGCGAAGAAGGGCGTCGGCACCGTTCATCCGCATGCTGCCTCCCGATAGAACTCGGCGTTGGCCGCAGCGACCGGCAGCTGCGAGAGCACGAGATCGGCGTGGCGACGGGTGGAAGGACCTCGCGCATCGTTGCCACTCGCGAGGCCGACGGCGCCCGAAAGTGTCGCTGCGCCGCTCCGCTCGCCGAGCCCCTCGGCCAGCATGAGCGCCGCCGCGAGGAGCATCGAGCTCGGATCTGCGACTCCCTGGCCGGCGAGCGTGTCGGCGGCACCGTGTGCAGGACCGAAAATGCTGGGTGCGGTCGGAGCGAGCCGTCCCCAGGCCACCGTCCTGCCGTCGGCGAGACTCGCAGCGACCTCGACCGCGGTGCGGGAGAGCTCGGGCGTACAGACGACGACGTCGAAGCGCTGCGGCGTGAAGATGAGCGGGCGCATCACGGCCTGCGGCGTGAGCCGCTCGATCTCGAGGCCGTCATGATGCTGTTCGAGGCGCGCGGCTTCGCTCTCCCAGCTCTCGTCGACGCCGACGAGGGTGATCCGGCCCCTGCTTCCACACGCGAGCGTGAAGGCGCGTTCGAGCGTCCACTCCCATGCGTCCGCGCCGAGCGGCGCGAGGATCGAGAGCTCGGCGCGCCCCTCGAACCGAACGCGGGAGATCGAGGTGCGGAGATCGAGATCGGCCTCGAGGGCCGTCAGTGCGGCGTCGCTCTTCGCGGCGACGAGCACCGCGTCGGCTGCGAGCAGCGCGCTCCGCGACGAAAGCGGAAACGAGCGGCCGAAGCGCGTCAAGGCATCGGCTCCGAACGGGACATGGCGTTCGTCGACGTGGAAGCCGTGCTGAAGTGAGACGGCGGTGAGCGCACGGCTCGCCTCGCCCATCACCTCTGGACCGATTCCGTGCCGTGCGAGGCAGACGACGGTGTACGCGCGGCGGCTCATCGGTCGACCTTTGGTCGATGAGCGGGGGAAGGGGCGTAAGGGGAAACCGGGAGGTTTCCCCCTTCTTTCTCCTCAGTGCCCGAGGCGGCGGTCGCCACGTCGCGGGCACTGAGGCGATCCCTAAAGAAGGGAGCTCGTGAGGGAAACATGGTTTCCCTCACGGGAGCGAGCCGAAGGCGAGCGACGCTCACGCGGCAGTCACCTCTACGAACAGTTGGTTGAGGGACACATGCTGTCCGGTATCGGCAAGTGCCTTGAACCGCATGAACGCCTGAGTCAGCAGCTTCTCGTCGAGCTGAAGGCCCGCCTCGGTGCAGGCGCGGGCAAACGCGTGCCGGCCGGAGTGCTTTCCGAGCGGCAGGGTCATCGCGAGGCCGAGCTCCTTCGGCTCGATGATCTGGTAGGTCGCCGTGTCCTTGAGCAGGCCGTCCTGATGGATGCCGGCTTCGTGTGCGAACGCGTTCGCGCCGACGATGGCCTTGTTCGGGGGAACGTCGTAGCCGGTCAATCGCGCGACGAGCGCTGAAGACGGGCCGATCTCAGCGGGGTCGATGCCGGTCTCGACACCGAGACTGTCGTGGCGGACACGTAGGGCCATGACGATCTCCTCGAGCGCGGCGTTGCCGGCACGCTCGCCGATCCCGTTCACGGTGCACTCGACCTGCCCGACTCCTGCCTCGACAGCGGCGAGCGAATTCGCAACTGCCAGGCCGAGGTCGTCGTGGCAGTGCGCGGAGACCGTGACGCTCTCGAGCTCGGGGCAAAGGCGTCCGACTTCGCCGAAGAACCAGGAGTACTCGTTCGGGAGTGCGAAGCCGACCGTGTCGGGAAGATTCACCACGTCCGCTCCGGCGGCGATCACCTCGCGGCAGACGCGCGCGACGAACGACGGGTCGGACCGCGTCGCGTCCTCGCAGGAGAACTCGACCTCGTCCACGCGAGCCCGTGCATATGCGACGGCCCAGGCAGCCTGTGCCACGACCTCGTCCGGGGTGAGCCGCAACTTCTTCTGCATGTGGATCGGGCTCGTCGCCAGGAAGATGTGAATGCGCGAGCGGCGTGCGTCCCGCAAGGCGTCGGCGCCTGCATCGAGGTCCTCGCGTCGGGTACGGCAGAGCGTGGCGATCGTTGCGCGGCGGGCGACAGCGGCGACCGCGCGGACGCCTTCGAAGTCGCCGGGAGAGGCGGCTGCGAAGCCCGCTTCGATCACGTCGACGCCGAGCCGCTCGAGCTGCTCTGCGACCTCTGCCTTCTCCTCCGGCCGCAGGGCGATGCCCGGCGATTGCTCGCCGTCTCGAAGCGTCGTGTCGAAGATTTGGATCCTGCGCGAACTCACTACAACCTCCTGTCAGGGCACGCTGAGGGCGTACCGGTGGCGTCAACGGTGGGTGTATGCGCCCTGCGGCGCGTGGTTCGCATTCCCCCCTAGAGGGGGAGAATCGAGAGGATGAGCACGATCGACCGGGACCGAGTGGTCCGGGTCTGCACGGTGCGGGAAGTCGTGGCCATCCTCATCGTTGTCGGCAGTGTGGCCGAATAACTTTACCCTGTCAAGTCACTTTAGCCGGTACAGATTTCGGCATCCAAGCCGCTTCTACGTTGATCCGTCCGATGCTTCTCTCTACACTGTCGCCATGGCTCGCGCGAACGTCCGCCGGATTTCCCTCTTTAGCGGCAGCGCGCGCAAGCGCGTTCGCTAGCCGGCGGCTTCGCCTTCCCGCCTTCGCCGGCTAGCTCAGTTCCACCAGGCGGGGCTCTCTCCTTCGATCGAAAAGGTGTGCAGGTGACGCGTCTCTTCACGCTCGATTCTTCGGTCGGCGAGCGCGATGCCTGCGGCATCGGTTTCGTCGCCCGACTCTCCGGTGGCCCTTCACGGACAGTGCTCGATTCCCTCCTCGAGGCCCTGAGTCGTGTCCGGCACCGGGGAGCCGTGGCGGCGGATCACCGCACGGGCGACGGCGCCGGCGTCCTCCTGCCTCTGCCCGCGGCGCTCCTGCCCGAGCCCGGTCTCGGCCTCGCGATGGTCTTCCTCCGCGGCCCGGATGCACGGCGCGCAGTCGAGGAAGCCTGCCGGGCGGAAGGCATCGCGGTGCGCAGCTGGCGAACGGTGCCGGTCGACGCCGAGGCGCTCGGCCCGTCCGCCCAGGCCTCGGCGCCGACAATCGAGCAGGCGGTGCTCGAGCCGCCGCCGGGCGATGACGAGGCCAGCGAGGCCGCCGCCTTCCACGCCCGCAAGCGCCTCGACGGCCGAGACGATCTCTACGTCGCATCGCTCTCGTTTCGCACCGTCGTCTACAAGGCGCTTTGCGCGGCCGACCAGCTCGCTCCGTTCTACGCCGACCTGCGCGACCCCGCCGTCGAGGTTCAGTTCGGCATCTTCCACCAGCGCTTCTCGACGAACACCGAGCCGTCGTGGGAGCGGACGCAGCCGTTCCGGCTCCTGTGCCACAACGGGGAGATCAACGCGATCCGCGGCAACGTCAACTGGATGCGCGCCCGCGCGCTGACATTGGGCGTGGACGGGCCCGTCCTCGAGGAGGCGAGCTCCGATTCGGGCATGCTCGACAACGCGCTCGAGCTGCTGGTGCGCGGCGGCCGCGACCCGCGACATGCGCTCACCATGCTCATTCCGCCCGCCTGGCAAGGAGACGCCGAGCTCGATCCGCAGGTGCGCGACTTCCATCGCTTCCATGCCGGGCTGGTCGAACCGTGGGACGGCCCGGCCGGCGTCGTCTTTACCGACGGCCGCGTCGTCGGTGCCGCTCTCGACCGCAACGGCCTGCGCCCTCTTCGCTACGTCGTCGCCGGCGACCTCGTCTGCTGCGCCTCCGAGGCGGGCGTCTTCGACGTGCCGGCCGGGACGCGCGCTCGTCGGGGACGACTCGGGCCGGGGGAGATGCTCTCCGTCGATCCCGAGCGCGGCCTCGAGGAGGACGGCTCGATCAAGCTGCGGCTCGCGAGCGCTCGGCCGTACGGGCGCTGGCTCGAAGAGTGGCGGCGCGAAGCGTCGATCGGTGAGCCGGCTGCGCCGCCGGAAGAGGACCTTGCGGCCCGACACGTCCTCTTTGGGTACACGCGCGAGGAGCTGACGGTGATCGTGCGTCCGTCCGCCGCCCATGGACACGAGCCGACCTCATCGATGGGGGACGACACCGCGCTGCCGCCGCTCGCCGGGCGTGCACGGCCGCTCTTCAGCTATTTCCGCCAGCGGTTCGCGCAGGTGACGAATCCGGCGATCGACCACATCCGCGAGCGGTTCGTGATGTCCCTCTCCACATTGCTCGGCGCCCGCGGGCCGCTGCTCGTGGAGTCGCCCGAGGAGGCGGCGGGCATCGAGCTCGAGAGCTTCTTCCTCTACCCATCTGCACTCGACGAGCTCGCCGTCGTCCGGATCGACGCGAGCTTCGACCCTGCGGAGGGGCTCGAGAATGCGTGCGTCAGGCTCGCGAAAGCTGCGGAGACCGCCGTGCGTGAAGGGCACGGCATGCTGCTCGTCACCGATGCGGACGCGTCGCCCGAGCGCCCGCCGGTGCCGAGCCTGCTCGCGACCTCGGTCGTCCACCACCACCTCGTCAAGGCCGGACTGCGCACGCTTGCGACGCTGCTCGTCGAGAGTGATGAGCCGCGTGAGGTGCACCACGTCGCGTGCCTGCTCGGCTTCGGAGCCGAGGCCGTGTGTCCGCGGCTCGCCCTGCACACGATTGCGGCGTTGGCCGAGGGCGACCGGATCGGCGGCGACCGGCCGTCGCCTGCCGGGGCGCAGGCTCGCTTCAAGCAGTCGATCGAAGACGGCGTGCTCAAGGTGATGTCGAAGCTGGGGATCTCCGACATCGCCAGCTACTGCGGCGCGCAGACCTTCGAGGCGCTCGGCCTCGACGGTGACCTTGTCGAGGCCGCCTTTCCCGGGACGCCTTGGTCGATCGGAGGGATCGGCCTCGACCAACTGGAGGAGGAGACGGTCGCGCGGGCCGGCGCCGCCGCCGCGACCCGCCCGCGCCTCGAGAACCCCGGCTATTTCAAGTTCCGCAAGGGCGGCGAGCCGCACGAGAGCAACCCCGACGTGCTCGAGGCGCTGCAGGCGGCGGCCCGCAGCGACGACATGGGTGCCGCGCATGCGCTTCGAAGCGCCGTGCGGACGAACGGGTGGGAGCGTTACTCCGACTTTGCGGAGCTCGTCAACGGACGCGAGCCGATGGAGGTGCGTGACCTGCTCGAGCTTCGTACGGCCGCGCAGCCGGTCCCGCTCGAGGAAGTCGAGCCGGCGGAGTCGATCGTGCAGCGCTTCTCGTCGGGCGGGATGTCGCACGGGTCGCTCTCGGCCGAAGCGCACGAGACGATCGCGCGGGCGTTCAACAATCTCGGGGCCCGTTCGAACTGCGGCGAGGGCGGAGAGGATCCGGCGCGCTTCCGGACCGACCGGAACTCACGCATCAAGCAGGTCGCGTCGGGACGTTTCGGTGTTACGGCCGAGTACGCGGCCTTCGCATCCGAGCTCCAGATCAAGATCGCTCAGGGCTCGAAGCCCGGCGAGGGCGGCCAGTTGCCCGGTCACAAGGTGACGGCCGAGATCGCCCGGCTGCGCCACACACAGCCGGGCGTTGCGCTGATCTCTCCGCCGCCGCACCACGACATTTATTCGATCGAGGACCTTGCGCAGCTGATCTTCGACCTCAAGCAGGTCAACCCCGACGCCGACGTCTCGGTCAAGCTCGTCGCGGAGGCCGGGGTCGGGCTCGTCGCGGCAGGCGTCGTCAAGGCGCTCGCGGACGTCGTCCACATCGCCGGGTCGGACGGCGGCACCGGCGCCAGCCCGCTCTCCTCGATCAAGAACGCAGGCATCCCGTGGGAGCTCGGCCTCGTGGACACGCAGCGCACTCTCGTCGCCAATGGCCTGCGCGGACGCGTGCGCTTGCGCGTGGACGGCGGGATCAAGACCGGCCGCGACGTCGTCCTCGCCGCGCTCCTCGGCGCTGACGAGGTCAGCTTCGGCACCGCCTTGCTCCTCGCCGAGGGCTGCCTGATGGTCCGCACGTGTCACGTCGACAGCTGCCCTGTCGGGATCGCGACACAGCGTCCGGAGCTGCGCGCGAAGTTTGCTGCGACGCCGGAGATGGTCGAGAACTACCTCTTGCTCGTGTGCGAGGAAGTGCGCCGTCAGCTCGCGGCGGTTGGACTGCGGAGCTTCGACGAGGCGGTCGGTCGCGCCGATCTTCTGCAGCGGCGTCACGCCGACGGACGTGCCGGCTCGCTGAAGCTGGACGGCCTGCTCGCGCCGTTGGACGGTGAAGCGCTCCGTTACGTCGGCGCGGAGAAGCCGGTCGCCGTCGGCGGCGAGCTTGGGGAACGGATCGCCGCCGAGCGGTCGGCGCCCGCTCCGCGCTACGTCATCCGCAACGACGACCGCGCTGTTGGCGCGCGGCTCGGCGGCGCACTCGCGAAGGCCGGAACCGATGAGTCATTCCACTATCGCTTCGAAGGAACGGCAGGACAGAGCTTCGGCGCCTTCCTGTCGGCGGGCATCGAGTTCGTCCTCGACGGCGAGGCGAACGATTACGTCGGCAAGAGCCTGAGCGGAGGCCGCATCGTGATCCGGCCTCCTGCCGACGATACGGGTGATCCATGCCTCGCCGGCAACACGGTTCTCTACGGGGCGACCGGCGGCGAGCTCTTTCTCGCAGGCTCGGCGGGCGAGCGCTTCGCCGTTCGCAACTCGGGTGCAACCGCGGTCGTTGAAGGCGTCGGTAGCAACGCGTGCGAGTACATGACGAACGGCACGGTCGTGATCCTTGGTCCGTTCGGACGGAACATCGGCGCGGGGATGACCGGCGGCGAAGCGTTCGTGCACGACCCGGCGCGGGTGCTCGACGTCCGGCTCAACGGGCAGCTGGTCGTCGCCGAGGAGCTCGACGCCGATGCGGCCGAGCGCCTGCGCATCCTGCTCGAGCGCCACCACGAGTACACCGGCTCGCCCCGGGCCGCCAGACTCCTGGCCGAGTGGCCCGCGGGCGTTGCCGAGTTCCGGCTCGTCCGCCCGAAAGATGAGGTTGGCCGAATCGAGGCCGAAGCCGAGGGCACGGAGCATGCGGAGGCAGAAGAGGGAGTCGCGATCACCTCAATACAAGCTCGGGGGTTTTCCCGGTCCGATTAGGGAGGTAGACTGCGCGCAGTGGCGGTGCAGATGACCACGGACACGCGGCGCGAAGCGGTTGCAGCGTCCGCCGACATCATCGGGGCGAAGTGGACGGCACTGCTGATCTACGACCTCGCCGAGGGTACGTGTCGCTTCCGCGAGCTCGAGCAGTCGTGTGCCGGAATCAGCAGCCGCACGCTTGCCGAGCGACTGCGCGCGCTGCAGCGGGCCGGCATCGTGCGTCGTCACAGCTATCCCGAGTCTCCGCCACGGGTGGAGTACGAGCTGACCGACAAGGGTCGCGATCTCGTTCCCATCCTCGAAGCGATGACCGACTTCGGGCGGTCGTGGCTCGTGCCTGCCGACGCTGTCGCCTCAGCTAGCTGACGCGGCGACCTTGCCGTCTGACGGCGCGGCGCTTGCGGCCGATGTCTCCGCTTCGCGTTGGTGGCTCGCCGCATAGCGAGGCGTCGCCGGCAAAGAGATAAGGTCACTCCTACCCGAGCATGGAGGATCCCCACGATGAGCATCCTTGTCCGCTTTACAGGAGCGCCAGGAATGACAGCCGAGAAGTACGACGAGACGTTGCCCCGCATTGAAGAATCGGGCGACTTCCCACCTGACGGGCTCGAGTACCACGTCGCTTTCAGCTCCGGTGGCAGCTTCCGGGTCAGCGAAATCTGGGACTCAAAGGAGCAGTTCGAGGCGTTCGGTCAACGCCTGATGCCGATCCTCACCGAGAGCGGCGTCGAGCTCGCCGGTCCACCAGAGATAATCGAGGTCCACAACATCATCAGGCGTTAAACGCTCGCGCGTTCAGCCAATCGTCTTGTCGAGCCCTCTTAGCTGACGCCGAGTACCGCAAGAACGTCATCGACGTCGCTCGTGACCTCCTGCAGGGAGTACTCGACGTCGTAGCCGTAAGGCTTGAGCCCGGTTCCGGTGACGACGAGCACGACCCTTTCTCCCGGGTGAATGTCGCCTCTACGGACGAGCTCGAGTAGCGCGCCGAACGCGACACCGCCGGCCGAGTCGGCGTGGACGCCCGTCATCTGCGCGAAGAAGGACGTGCTCTCGGCGATCTCCTCTTCCGCTACCGCGTTGATCGCGCCGCCTGACATCCGCGCGGCGCCGACCGCCAGTTCGCCGTAGGCAGGATCACCGATCGCGAGCGAGCGCACCTCGGTATCCGGGAGCACCTTAGACAGCGGCCGGTCGTCGGCCCAAGCAGTTGCGAGCGGCGGACAGCCCCCGGCCTGGGCCCCGTAGAGCCGCGGGCGCGTTCCCGTGGCGGCTCCGAGCGTGTTCAGCTCGTCGAATCCCTGCGCGAGCTTTGCGAACAGCGTGCCGGACGCGGCCGGCGAGATGACCGCGTCGGGGAGCTCCCAGTCGAGCTGCTCGGCGATCTCATAGGCGATCGTCTTCGCACCTTCCGACGCGAGCGCGTGCAGGTTCCCCTCGACGAAACCCCAGGGAAATAGCTCCTCGAGCCGCCGCTCGAGCACTCGGCAATCGTCGAAGGTCCCCGCGACCCTGAGGATCTTCGCGCCATAGGACCCGGTGGCGACGGCAGGTGGATCGCCCGCCGGGCACAGGAGCACGCTCTCGAGCCCAACACTCGCACAGCGTGCTGCGACTGCTTCGCCGAGATTTCCCGTCGACGAGCAGCAGACGGTCTCCAAGCCGTACGCCTGCGCCGAGGCGATGGCACTCGCCGCGATCCTGTCCTTGAAGGAATGCGTCGGGTTGGCGTCCTCGAGCTTGAGGAGCAGGTGGATCCCCAGTGCCTGCGACAGACGCGGTGCCTCGACGAGCGGCGTCAGCCCCGGCGTCGATACGTCGGCCGGAACGTGCGGCAGCAGCTCGGCATAGCGCCACATCGAGCGCGGTGGGCCGTCGCCATCCGTTCTCAGTGAGAAGTGCTCGAGCCCGTACTCGACGTCGAGAGGACCGTTGCAGGTGGGGCAGATCGAGCGTGGCGTGAGGGGCTGCGTTCGCTCACACAGACGGCAGCGCAGGGCGGTGTGAGTCATGCCCCCGCCTCTGCTGCTGGTGCTAGTCGGCGGGGCGGGGTGTGCGAAAGGCCGGCTAGCGCGTATGCGGGCGCGCGATCGCAAGAAAGCCGAGGCCGATAACCATCGCGCGCGCCATCAAGCTCACCACGGTACTTCACGGCGTCGCCTCGCGCAACACATCATCCCGTGTTCCGTAGGGCCGCGGCGATGCCCGCGATCGACCGCATCAGCGGCAGCCGTGCATCGTCGTCGCCGCGGCGAAACCTCCGCAGCAGCTCGACCTGGATCGCGTTCATCGGATCGACGTACGGATTGCGCAGTTGGATCGAGCGGCGCAGCACCGGCTGCCGTTCGAGCAGCGTGCGCGACTCCAGCGTCTGCAGCACGGCGTCGACCGTTCGCTCGTGCTCGGAGGCGATCTCCGCGTACAGGCGCTCGGGCTCGAGCTCCGCCGGGACGAGCTCGACATACTGCGAGGCGATTTCGAGGCTCGACTTTGCCAGCGTCATCTCCAGTGTGTCCACGAGCGAGCGAAAGAACGGCAGCCGCGCGTAAAGCCGTCGAAGCGTGTTGACCTGCCCGCCATCGACCAGGCGGCCAAGCGCCGTGCCGCTGCCGAACCAGGCAGGCAGGATCGTCCGGTTCTGCGTCCACGCGAACACCCACGGAATTGCGCGTAGGGAGCCGAGGAAGTCGGCCCTCTCGGGCCGCCGGGTGGGACGCGACCCGATCTCGAGCAGGGTGAGCTCGTCGACGGGGGTGAAGGCGCGAAAGAAGTCGACGAACAGCGGCTCTTCGTGTACGAAGGCGCGGTAGCGCGCTTCCGCCAGCTGTGCAAGGTTGTCGAGCTCGGCGCGCTCTTCCTGCGTCGGCGCGTGGGCCGACGCTTCCGGAAATGCCGCGAGCAGCGTCCCGGCCAGCGCGGCTTCGAGGTTGCGGTGCGCGAGCCCGGGGAGGCCGTACTTGAACGAGATCGTCTCGCCCTGCTCGGTCAGCTTCAGCCGGCCGGGCGGGTGGCCGGCGGGCTGCGCGAGGATCGCCGCATGGGTCGGCCCGCCACCGCGGCCCGGGCTGCCGCCGCGCCCGTGGAAGATCGTCAGCTCGACCTCGGCCTCCCGCGCGACCTCGACGAGCCCTTCCTGCGCGCGATAGATCGCCCACTGTGCGGCGAGGAAGCCTCCGTCCTTGCCGGAGTCGGAGTAACCGACCATCACCTCGAGACGGCGATCACGATCCTCCACCCGCTGCGCAAAACGTGGATCGGCGAGCAGTTCGCGGACGACACCCGGCGCACGCCCGAGGTCCGAGATCGTCTCGAACAGGGGAACGACGGAGAGTGGCTCGTCGCTGAGCTCGAAGACGGTGAGGACGTCGGCGGCGGACGTGGTGCCGGAGACGATCACCGTGTCGAGTGCCTCGGGCCCGTGCCGTCTCCTCACGTCGGCGGCGGCTGCCAGCGCATCGTGCGTCCGCACGCCAGGCTCCCGCAGCTCGCTCGCATGCAGTCGCACGTCGAGCTTGGCCAGATGGAAGCCGAAGATCTCGACCCGCCGTCGCAGCGCCGCCAGCCGGCCGGCTGCGATGCGCGTGCCCCGGTTCGCCGCCAGGCTGCGCGCGAGCACGTCGAGATCCGCGAGCAGTTCGGCGGTGCGGTCGTACCCGTCGTTTCCGAGCCGCCACCAGATGAACGAAAGCTTGCGCCGGTAGGGCTCGAGCTCACTCCGCCGCCCGATCGTCCCGGCGTACGCGGGCAATTCGCGCTCGTCGCGCGCGATCGACTCGTCCAGTTCGGGCGAAACCTCCACGAGCGACCGATGCATCGCCAGCGCGACCGCAAGCTCGCGCACGTCGCTGCGATAACGCCCGAGCGCAAGCTCGCGCGCGCGGTCGAGCGCCTCGCGAATCGTTTCTGCGCACGCCGCGGGATTGCCGTCCATGTCGCCGCCGATCCAGGTTCCGAACGAGAGCGGTGACGGCGCGTCCGGCAGGCGCGCCCGATACTCAGCGAGGAGCCGCTCGGCTGCGTCCGGCAGGCTGTGCTCGAAGAACCAGAGCCCGTGCCGGATCTCGTCGGTGAGGCGCGGCCGACCGTGACGAACCTCGTCGGTCTGCCAGAGGATCGTGATCTGTTCGCCGAGCTCGCCCTCGATGTGCTCCTCCTCCCGTGTGGACGCAGCGGCGTCGAGCGCCGCGAGCAGCTCGGCGACACGCAGGTGTGCGAGCAGGTAGGTCCGCCTCGTTGCCTCGGTCGGGTGCGCGGTCAGGACGAGTTCGAGCGAAACCCGCGAGACGCGTGCACGGACCTCGTCCACGTCGACGTCGCGAAGGCGCTCGAAGGCATCGGCGAGAGACTCGCGCGGCGCCTGCTGATCCTCGGCGGCGTATTGCCGGCGCCGGCGCAGGCGGTGATGCTGCTCGGCGATGTTGACCAGCTGGAAGTAGAGACCGAACGCTCGTAGAACGTTGGCCTGGTCACCCGGCGGCAGCATCCGCACGGCGTCGCGGACCGCGTCGACGTCGCCGGTTGCGCGTGCATCGCGGGAGCGCAGCCGGATCCGTTCCTCAGCCTCGAGCAGTTCGTCCCCTTCCTGCTCGACGAGAACCTTGCCCAGCACCGCGCCGAGCAGACGAACGTCGCGGCGGAGCGGGGCGTCGGCCTCCGCACGTGCATCAGCGGTCACTACGATGACTGTGCCGTTTCGTGCCGCACCTCGAGTTCCCGTTCGACAGCAGCAGGATCGAGCCCGCGCGCAGCGAGCAGGACGTAGCTGTGGAACCAGAGGTCTGCCAGCTCCGAGACAAGTCGCGCGTCGCTTTCTCCTGCCCCGGCGAGCGCCGTCTCCAGCCCCTCCTCGCCGACCTTGCGCGCGGCTGCGCCCGCGCCTTGCTCGAGCAGCGCGGTCACGTAGGACCCTTCGGGTCTCGTCGCGGCGCGCTCCGCCACGACCCGCCAGAGCCAGGGCGCGAAGCACGACATCGACCCGGTATGGCAGGCCGGGCCGGCGGGGCGCACACGCAACAGGATCGCATCGCCGTCACAGTCTTCTCTCAGCTCCTCCACGGCGAGAGTGTTCCCCGACGTCTCGCCCTTGCGCCACAAACGGTCGCGGGAGCGGCTGAAGAAATGCGCCTCGCCGCGCTCGCGCGTCAAGCGGAGCGCCTCGTCGTCCATCCAGGCGAGCATCAGCACGCGGCCGCTGTCCGCATCCTGGACGATTGCCGCGCGCAGCTCAGGCGGCATCTCGCAACGGGACCCCCAACCCGCGCAGCTCCTGCCGGAGTGAGGACAGACGGGCGGGCCGTTCGTGCAAGATCGACGCGAGCAGGGCCGCCTGCGCAACCTCGAGTGCGTCCGCAATATGGCGCGCGTCGCCCGCTCCGCCCGACGCGATCACCGGCACCGAGACCGCAGCCGCGACCGCGGCGGTCAGTTCGAGGTCGTAGCCCGCGCGTGTGCCGTCGGCAGCCATCGAGGTCAGCAGGATCTCGCCCGCTCCGAGCTCCTCCGCCTCGCACGCCCAGTCGACGGCGCTTCGTCCCGTGGGCTCGGTTCCGGCGCGCGACATTGCCTTTCCCTCGGCTGCGTCGATCGCCACGACGACCGCCTGAGAGCCGAGCAGGTTCGCGAGCTCGGAGATGAGGGTCGGCCGGTCGAGCGCGGCAGTGTTGACCGAGATCTTGTCGGCTCCAGCGCGAAGGAGCGAGGCGCCGTCGGCCACGCTGCGTACGCCGCCTCCGACGGTGAACGGAATCGCCAGGCGGTCGGCCACTCGTGCGACGAGCGCAAGCAGCGCCGGGCGTCCTTCGAGGGTGGCCTTCACGTCGAGGAAGACGAGTTCGTCGGCGCCCGCGTCGGAGTAGGCAACGCCGAGCTCCACGGGATCGCCCATGTCGCGGAGGTTTTGGAACCGGACGCCTTTGACGACGCGGCCGGCGGCAACGTCCAGGCAGGGGATCAGGCGAGGGAGAGGCATCGCTTCAGGAATCGCGCGCCGGCGGCCCCGCTCTTCTCAGGGTGGAACTGGACGCCGACGAAGCTGTCGGAGCGCGCCTCGGCGACGATTCCCTCGGACGTCGCCGACACGCTGGGAGTTTCCGCGGCATACGAGTGCGCGAAGTAGTACGCCTCGCCGCCGGGCTCGACTTGCGCCCAGCCGATCCGGGGCACGCGGCCCTCGCTCAGTCGCACCGCGCGTCCCGGAAGAAGTCCCAACCCCTGAACGCCGCCGTCCTCGTCGCTCCGCTCGAGCGCGAGCTGCAGCCCGAGGCAGATGCCGAGCGTCGCCCCGCCGCCGGCGACCCGTGCGCGCAGCGCTTCGTCGAGCCCGCGTTCGCGCAGCACCGCCATCGCGCTGGCAGCCGAGCCCACGCCGGGCAGAACGGCGAGGTCGGCCGCAGTGACGGCGTCGGGGGTCTCGGCAATGCGGACGTCTGCACCCAGACGTGCGAACGCGGCGAGGACCGAGCTGACGTTGCCGGCGCCGTAGTCACAGACGGCCACCTTCACAGGACGCCCTTCGTCGACGGAATGCCCGCACCCTCGGCATGGACGGCCACGCGGAGCGCGCGCCCCACTGCTTTGAACGCCGCCTCCGCAACGTGGTGTTCGTCACGGCCGCTCGACTCGACGTGCAGCGCGAGGCGTCCGGCTTGCGCGAGGCTCTGCAATGCGTGCTGCGCCAGCCCGGGCTCGCACTCGAGGCGCACGTCCGCCCACGCGCGGCCGCCCAGGTCGATGGAGGCGCGAGCGAGCGCGTCGTCCATCGGGACAACACCGTCGCCGTAGCGAGCGATGCCGCGCCGGTCCCCGAGCGCGCGGTCGAGTGCTTCGCCGAGTGCGAGCGCGGTGTCCTCGACGGTGTGATGCGGTCCCGTCTCCAGATCGCCGACCGCCTCCAGCACGAGGTCGAAGCCCGCGTGAAACGCGAGCTGTTCGAACAGGTGGTCGTAGAGGCCTGCGCCCGTTGCGATCCGCACGCGGCTCGCACCGTCGAGCGACAGGCGCACGCGGATGCGCGTCTCCGCCGTCGCACGCAGCGCCCTCGTGCTTCGTGTGCCGGCCGGTGCCACCGGTGCGGGCCGGTCGACCGCCTGGGCGAGTCCCTCCAGCAGCAGGTCGTCGTCCTCGCGGTCGCGCACGTTGAAGCGGATTCCGTCCGGGAAGACACGGACGACGAGCCCGCGGCGGAGCAACGCCTCGCCCACTTCCTCCGGGTCGTCGAGTGGCACGAACAGGAAATTCGTGCGAGACGGCAGCGGATCGAGCCCGAGCGCATTCAGCGCGCGCGTCATGCGGTCTCGCTCGTCGACCTGTTCGGTGACGTCGGGCGGGTCGGCCAGACCCGCGAGCGCGAGCGCGGCCGAGGTGGTCGAGACAGCGAGCGGCGCCTGGCGGCGATTCAACTCGGCGGCCGTCTGGGCGTCGGCGAGCACGTAGCCGATGCGCGCGCCGGCGAGCCCGAATGCCTTCGAGAACGTCCGCAGGACGACCACGCCCTCGTCGATCAACCCGGCCGCCGTGTCGCCGGCGTACTCCCAGTACGCCTCGTCGACGACGAGCGGTCGCGCATCCGGCAAGGGCCCGAGCGCCCCGGTCGGGTTGTTCGGCCTGCAGCAGAAGGTCACGACCGGATCGTCCGAGCCGACCTCCGCACCGGCCAGCCCGGCGGCGATGGCGTAGAGCGGGTACGTGGGTTCCTCGGCGATCGCGACCCGGTCGCCCGGCCCGGCGAACGCGCGCGCACTGAGGAGGATGAGGTCGTCGGCACCGGCGCCGAGGACGATGTTCTCGGGCTCGACGCCGGCATAATCGGCGATTGCGCGGATCAGTTCCGGATAGCCGCCGTGGGCGTACTCGTTCACGCGTGCCAAAGCTGCGGCCACGTTCGCCGGGCGAGCCGAAGCCGCCGGCCACGCCGGAACGTTGCCGTCGAAGCGCACGATGTCGATCGGATCCACGCCGACGCGGCGTGCCAGTTCGTCCGTCGACGGTGCCCAGCGGTAGGCGGCGAACGCGGACGGCAGCGTCCTCATCTGCGCATCGCCTCCGCGTGCGCGGGCATTCCCTCGACTGCAGCCAGCGCCTCGACTATGGGACGCACGCGCGCGAGCCCGGCACGAGTGAGCCGCTGGACGGTCACCGGCTTCATGAAGCTCTCCAGCCCCAGTCCGCCGACGACACGCGCCCAGCCGCCGGTGGGGAGGACATGGTTGCCGCCGGTCGCGTAGTCCCCTGCGGCGACGGCCGACCACGGCCCGACGAAGACCGCACCCGCATTGCGAACGCGCGGAGCAAGCGCCTCGGCGTCGGCTCCCAGCAGGACGAGGTGCTCTGGCGCAAGCGCCTCGATCTCTTCGAGCGCGCGCTCGGCGTCGCCGTTCACGTCCACGATCCGGCAGACCGTGTCCGGACCGTGCTCGGCTTGCGCCGCGAGCTCCAGCTCGGCGACGTGCCGGTCCGCATCCGGGCCCACGAGGACGACCACCTCGGACGGCCCTGCAGGGAGGTCGATCGCGACGTCGCCCGCGACCAGCAGCTTGGCCTCGTTGACGTATGCGTTGCCCGGACCCACGATCTTGTCCACGCGGGCGATCGAGTCCGTTCCGTAGGCGAGCGCGGCGATGGCCTGCGGTCCACCGACCGCCCACACTTCGTCGATGCCGAGGACGTCCGCCGCCGCGGCGACAAGACCCGAGCCCTCGGGTGGCGTCATCACGACGATGCGCTCCACCCCGGCGACCTGCGCCGGCACCGCGCACATGACGAGCGTCGAGACGAGACCGCGCGGAACGTAGATACCGACCGAGCGCACAGGCACCCAGCGCCGCTCGAGCTTGACGCCGGGCGTGATCTCGAGGCTGACGTCGGGCGGGCGCTGCAGCTTGTGCCAGCGGCGGACGGAATCTGCGAGTGCCAACAGCGACTCGGTAGGAAGGCCGTCGCTGGGCTCGGCGCGGGCAGGCTCTGCTTCGTCAAGGCGGAGCGTCCATTCCCACAACGCGGCATCGCCGCGCTCGGCGACGTCGCGCACGATTCGCTCGACGCTGCTCATCGGCAAGCGACCCTCATGCAAGGATCCTCTCCACGGGAAGGAGCAGGATCGACGAGCCGCCGGCGGCCTCGAGCTGTGGCAGCAACCGCCAGACATCGGCGGCGGGAACGAGGGCGTGCACGGCCACCATGCCGGGCTCGGTGAGCGGTAGGACGCTCGGCGCGCGCGAGCCGGGAACGATCGCGCAGATCTCCTCCAGTGCACTCTCGGGCGCGTTCAGCATCAGGTACCGCGCCGCGCGGGCATCGACCACGCTTCGCAGGATTCCTGCCAGGCGGTGGGCGCGATCGTCGTCGCCGTTCGGGCGGGCGATCAGCGTCGCCTCGGACGCGAAGAGCACGCCGAGCGAGCGGAGTCCGTTCGTACGCAACGTGTTGCCGCTCGAGACGAGGTCGACGATCGCATCTGCCAGCTTGAGCCGCGGAGCCACCTCTACGGAACCGGTGACCTCCACGAGCTCTACCTCGACGCCGTGCTCGCGCAGAGTCGCGCTCGCAAGACGCGGATAGACCGTCGCCGCGCGCAGGCCGTCGAGATCCGCGAGCGTGCGCGCGGATGACTCCTCCGGCACGGCGGCTTCGAGCGTGCAGACGCCGAAACCAAGGCGAAGCAGTTCCTCGACGTCGGCGCCGCGTTCGCGAACGAGGTCCGCTCCCGTGACGCCGCAGTCGACGACTCCGTCCTGCACGTACTCGGGCACGTCGGCAGCGCGGACGAGCAGCACGTCAACCGGCGCGTTGCGGCAGGGGAATGCGAGCGCCCGCTCACCGGGCTGCTCCGGTCCTAATCCCGCGTCTTCCAACAGAGCGACGGAAGGCTCGCGCAAGCGCCCCTTGGCGGGAATCGCGATCGTCAGGCGGTCCGCGCGTGCCGACGGCGCCGCCGGTCGAGCATCAGCCGGTAGCCGCCCTCGCCGTGACGCAGCCAGTGCGCCACCCGCGTCACGGTCGTCGTCGACGCGCCCGTTCTCTTGCTCACCTCGTGGTACGGCAACCCGCGATCGACCAGCTGTGCCGCTTGCCAACGGTGCGTCATCGCCTCCAGCTCGGAGAGCGTGCACAGATCGCGGAGGAACCGCTCCGCCTCGTCGACGTTGCGGAGCGAGACGACCGTCTTCAGCAGATCTCGTGTCTCTTTCGTTTTCCACTCGGGATGTGACCCTTCCGCCACGGCTCTGAACTCCCCGGCTCGGATGATTACGTATTAGCATACTAACATGGCAGAAGAAAGCTTCCAGGTGCTTCCCGCCGTCGATCTGCTCGGCGAGGAGGCCGTGCGGCTCGAACAGGGCGACTTCGGGCGCGTGGCTGCGCGGGCGCAGCCGGAGGAGCTGGTGCGGCGATTCGCGGCCGCGGGGGCGCGACTGATCCATGTCGTCGATCTCGACGGCGCCCGCCGCGGCCGCGTACGGGAGGACATCGTCGCGCGTCTCGCGGAGGCGGCCGCTCCTGCGAGGCTGCAGGCATCCGGCGGGATCCGCTCGCCGGCCGACGCCGAGCAGCTCCTCGCCGCGGGCGCCGCGCGTGTCGTCGTCGGGACTGCTGCCCTCGAGGAGGGAGAAGCTCTCGAACAATTCGTCGCCCGCTTCGGTGAGAGGCTCGTCGTCGCGATCGACGTCCGCGGTGGTCGTGTTGCAGTTCGCGGGTGGCTGGAGGACTCCGGCCTCGAGGCGGCGGAGGTTGCGCGGCGTTGCGCCGAGGTCGGCGTGTCGAGGATCCTGTGCACGGCGATCGAGCGGGACGGGATGCTCGGCGGACCGGACCTGGATCTCTTGGGCGAAGTCCGGGGGGCCTCGCGGTTGCCGGTGCTGGCCGCGGGCGGGATCCGCTCCGAGGCCGACCTAGCCGCTGTCGCCGCGATCGGTTGCGAGGGAGCCGTGGTCGGCCGCGCGCTGCTCGATGGATCGTTGCCCCTGTCCGCGGTCGTAGATCGCGAACCTGATCAAAAGTTTCCGAGAAGAAAGTAGCCCTCCTCCTCGCCCTCCCGGCAAAGTGTGACCGCGCGTGACCTCGTGGTCGGGCTTACGTTCCTCCATTTTCTCTTGGCAGTTGGCGGAGTTTGCTCGTCGGCCTAGCCTTGGAAGGCGTGCTCCGCGATCTGGCTGGTGAGTGCGAGCGTCGCTGCCGCGCTCGCGATGTCGGACTCGTTGGTAATGCCCTCGGTCACCACCCGGCGGAAATGCTCGAGCTCCGGCCCGAAGCCCATTGTGGCGCTTGTCATGTTGGGGGCGACCGGCACCGTGTAGTTGGGTCGCCGGGTGTGCTCCGGGCGCGCTGGCGGACGCCATGTGCACGTGTCGATGTTGTCGACGAAGAGCGAGTGGCCTTCGCCGAAGATCTCCACAGCCTCGTTGTGTTGCTTCCAGCTGCCCGTCGTGTTGGCGCGGATGTTCACCTACGCACCTGACTCCGACGTGGCCAGGATGGCAACGGTGTGCTCGGTCCCCTTGCCTCGCCGCACGTGAATGTCCTCGAGCTCGCCGAAGAAGAATCGCGCCAGGTCAAAATGGTGCGCAGGTCGCAGAGAGCGTCATTCCCGCGCCCGGCAGGTTCGGCAAGATGGAGGTCAGCGCGTGGATGCCGACGCCGATCGCTCCGACGCGCATCGGCCCGGCGTGACCCTCGTTCACCGCTTCTCGTAGGCGCTTTCGACCGGAGCGGTGCCGCGCTCGCGCGCTCTGTGCTCCGCGTGACCGCCGTCCCGGAACGCCCGGACCGGGTCGGGGTCGAGTCCTCTATCCGCTCGCCACCGGGCGACGACCGGACGTACGTCCGTCTCAAATGCGTCGGTGAGCGCCCGATGGGCGCCGAGCACGTCCCCTTCTGCCTGCGCCGTCGAAAGGACGGTCTCGTCGATCAAGAGCGCCTTCGCGTACGCCGTCTGGATGTTCATGACCGACTGGAGCATCGCGTCGATCTTTCCCTCGACGTTGTGCGACTGGTCGATCGTGAATGCGGTCGACGCCGCGACCTCCGCGAGGGCGATCTCATGCATGATCCGGAACAGCTCGAACGGGTCGACGGAACCGACGATCAGGTCGTCGTCTGCGTACTTCCGGTTGTTGAAATGGAAACCGCCGAGCAGGCCCTCGGCCACCAGCAGCGCCACGATCTGCTCGATGTTCGTGCCCTGCGGATGGTGTCCGGTGTCGACGAGCACCTGCGCCTGAGGGCCAAGGCGCCGGCAGACGAGGGCCGCTGTCCCCCAGTCGGGCAGGTCGGTGCTGTAGAAGGCGGGCTCGAAAAACTTGTACTCGACGAGCAACTGCTGGTCGGGGGATAGGGCGGCGTAGAGCTCTTCGAGCCCGGCAAGGAGCCGAGCGTGACGGCCTCGCAGGTCATCTTGCCCGGGATAGTTCGTTCCATCGGCGAGCCAGAGGCTGACGATCGTGGAACCAAGCTGTCGCGCGATCTCGATGCATTCCAGGCAGTGCTCGAGTGCGTGCCGCCGAACGGCGGCGTCGGGGTTGGCGAGGCTCCCAAGACGATAGGAGTCGTCGCCGAAGAGGTTCGGATTGATCGCGCCGATCCGGATGCCCCGCCCGCGTGTGTAGTCACCGAGGGCGCTCCAATCGTCGACGGTGTCCCATGGGATGTGCAAAGCGACGCTCGGGCAGCAGCCGGTCAACTCGTGGACGAGTGCCGCGTCGTCGATCCGCTCCCAGACGGTGCGAGCAGCGCCAGGCCACGGATAGACGTGGAAGCGCGTACCCGAGTTTCCGTACCCCCACGACGGGGTCTCGATCTCCAGTGCATCGAGGCGGGAGAACACGGCGTCGCCGGTCATCAGCGGCGAGTCTGACGTATCTGCGGCCGAATTACGAGTCCGCTTTCGTTTTGAATCGTTTCGTAAGTCAGCAGCTCGTATCTCTTGACTTGCCCACAGGGGCGGGAGTAGGGTCGCGCAATCGGCGCCTCGGAAGATCTTCGCAATTTGACGCAGCAGGAGCGCATGCAGCACGTCTTGCATCTGCTTGAGAGTCGCGATTACCTACCGGTTGCGGAACTTTCGGAAGCTTTCGCAGTCTCGGAGGTGACCGTGCGCAGCGACCTGACCACGCTCGCCAAGCAGGGCCTCGTCGCGCGGATCCGCGGCGGTGTCAGGGCCTTGCAGCTGGGGCAGTCGGAGGTGGGGTTCGATCTGCGGCTACGCCTCGAGATCGAGCGCAAGCGCGCGATCGCCCGCGCGGCGGCGGCGATGGTCGACGAGGGTGAGGCCGTCGCCCTCGACGCGAGCACGACCGCCTACTACCTCGCCCTCGAGCTTCGCTCCAAGCGGGAGCTGGTAGTCGTCACGAACGGCCTGCTCGTCGCGACGGCGCTCGCCGATGCGCCGGGAATCACGGTGCTGGTGACGGGCGGGATGCTGCGGCTCTCGGCGATGTCTCTCGTCGGGGACCTCGGCGCGGACGTCCTGCGAACGACGCGGATCAACAAGGGCTTTCTCGGCGCGCGCGGCTTGAGCATCTCCCGCGGTCTGATGGACCTCAATCCTGACGAGGTCAGCATCAAGCAGGAGATGGCGGATGCGTGCGAGGAGGTGTATGGAATCTTCGACGGCACCAAGTGGCATCGCAGCGCACTGCTGGCATTCGTCAAGGTCGAGGACCTGACCGGGATCGTGACGGATTCGAGCGCACCCGCTGCCGAGGTCGAGGAGTGGCGTGCGGCCGGCGTTGACGTCCTCACCGTCGACCCGGGCCCGCGAGAGCCGCCGCCACTGCGACTGCGCGACTTTCGTCGCGCAGCCCGCAACGATGAGGAGGGGGGCTGATGGCGACGTTCGCCGCGATCGACCTCGGCGCTCAGAGCGGACGGGTGGCTGTCGGGCGCTTCGACGGTGAGCGTCTGAGCGTCTCGGAGGTGCATCGCTTCCCGAACGTCCCGGTCAGAACGCGGAACACGCTCAACTGGGACATCCTCCGTCTCTACCAGGACGTGACCGACGGTCTGCGGGCAGCGGCCCGGGAGGCCGGTCGTGTCAACTCGGTTGCTGCCGATTCGTGGGCCGTCGATTTCGGCCTGCTGGACCAGAACGGCCGGCTTTTGCAGAATCCGGTCCACTATCGCGACGACCGTCGGGCCCGCGCGGTGGATGGCGTGCTGGCGGAGGTGCCCGCGCGGGATCTCTACGAGCGCACGGGCATCCAGCTAATCCCGATCAACACGGTGTTCGAGCTGGGCGCCATGGCTGCGGAACGCGATCCTGCGCTCGAGGCCGCCGAGACTTTGCTCTTGATTCCGGATCTCATGCACTACTGGCTCTGCGGCGCGCGCACGTCTGAGCTCACCAACGCAACGACGACGCAGTGCTTCGACCCACGTGCGGGGACCTGGGCAGTCGACGTGCTCGAGCGGCTCGATGTCCCCACGCGGTTGCTGCCCGATGTCGTGCAGCCGGGGACGAAGCTCGAACGGCTTAGCGACCGGGTGGCGGACGACACGAGGCTCGGTGGCGCGGTCGTCGTCGCCGTCGCGACCCACGACACCGGCTCCGCTGTCGCCGCAGTGCCGTTCCGTCGGCCGAGCTCCGCGTTCATCAGCGCCGGCACGTGGTCACTAGTGGGCCTCGAGGTTCAACAGCCCGTGATCACCGATGCAAGTTTTGCCGCAAACCTGACCAACGAGGGCGGCGTTGGCTCGACGTTCCGGCTTCTGCGCAACGTGACCGGGCTGTGGCTGCTGCATGAGTGCCGTCGCGCCTGGGCGCTCAAGGGACATGATTATTCGTTCGACCAACTCGTCGCGCTCGCGAAGGAAGCGCCCGCGCTGCGGTCGCTGATCGAGCCGAACGACCCCGCGTTCTCTGATCAGGGCGACATGCCGGCGCGCGTGCGCGCGTTCTGCGCTCACACAGGGCAGCCCGAGCCTGTCGAGCCCGGCGCAGTCGTCCGCTGCATCCTCGAGAGCCTCGCGCTCAAGCACGCACAGACGATCGACGTACTCGCATCCGTCACCGGCACCGTGCCGGAGGAGATTCATCTCGTTGGTGGCGGTTCCCGCAACGAGCTGCTCTGCCGTTGGACCGCAGGCGCCGCCGGGCTCCCCGTCCTGGCCGGCCCCGAAGAGGCGACCCTCCTGGGCAACTTCCTCGTCCAGGCGATGTCGCTCGGCGAGCTTGCGTCGATCGACGAAGGGCGCGAGGTCGTGCGCACATCGTTCGCACCGACCATCTACGAGCCGCAGGACACGGCGGTCTGGCGAGAGGCTCGGGAGCGCTTCGTGAGGGCTGTCGCCTTGCCGACGTTGAAGGTGCGGGCGTGACCATCGCAAAAGTGCTCGACAGGATTCCCGCGCCGGAGGATAGGTGGGACGACGCAAGCTCCGCAGGGTTGAGTTCCCTCGACGGGCTCGTCTACCGCTCGAACGTGCTCGGATCGGACCGTGCTCTGGCCAATCAGGGTGGCGGCAACACGTCGTCGAAGGGGACGGCGGTCGACCATGCGGGCAACGAGCAGCGCGTGCTGTGGGTGAAGGGCTCTGGCACCGACCTCGCATCGATCACTCCTGCCGGATTCGCGGTCCTGCGACTCGACGAGATCACACCCCTTCGTCAGCGCGAGGAAATGGGCGATGCGGCGATGGTCGACTTTCTACGCCGCTGCGCACTCGATCCCGACCAACCGCGTCCGTCGATCGAGACGCTATTACACGCCTTCATCGCCGCCCCTCAAGTCGACCACACTCACCCCGACGCAATCATCGCGTTGACGTCCTCACCGAACGGGCGCAAGTTGGCCGAAGAGACGTTCGGCGAAGAGGCTGTCTGGCTCGACTACCAGCGTCCGGGCTTCGATATGTCACGGCGGATTGCCGAGCTGTTGGACGCCAAACCATCGGCTCGCGCGGTGCTCCTCGAGAAGCATGGGCTGGTGACCTGGGGTGAGTCGGGTGAAGAGAGCTACCGGCGCACGATCGAGTTCGTCTCCCGTGCCGCGAGCGCGATCGAGAAGGCCGGCGCCGGGCGCTTCGGGCTGGGAGGCCCGAAGCTCGCGGTGTGCGGTGAGCAAGACGCTCAGTTCCTCCTCCTGGCGTCGCTTCCCGCACTCCGCGGAGCACTGTTGGCCGACGCGGACGGCGTCGTGCTCGAAGTCGACCGTAGTCCCGAGGCGGTCGCGTTCGCTTCTTCGGTGGGCGCCCCCGGCGTGAGTCAAGTCGGTGCACCGTGCCCCGATCACTTGATCAACACGAAACACAAGCCACTGGCGATCGAGTTCGATCCGTCGAGCGCTGGAGCCGCGGAGCTGACTGATGCTCTCCGCGACGGCGTCGCCGCGTACGCGGATTGGTACCGCGAGTATTACGAACGCAACGTCAGCGACGAGAGTCGACCCTTTCCGATGGATCCGGCAGGTCCCCGGGTTGTTCTGATCCCCGGCGTCGGCGTCGTCACCAGCGGCACCGACGCGACACGAGCGCGGACGGCTCGTGATCTCTATCATCGCGCGATCGCAGTGGAGGACGCGGCCGATGCGATCGGCGGATTCCGCTCCCTCACCGAAGCCGAGGCATTCGCGATCGAGTACTGGCCTTTGGAGCGGTACAAGCTCGCGCAGGCCCCGCCGCCCCGGGAGCTCGCGGGCCGGATCGCCGTCGTTACCGGCGGAGCGAGCGGCATCGGGCGTGCGACCGCCCGGTTGCTCGCCCACCTTGGCGCGCATGTGGTCGTCGCCGACCTCAACCGCGAGGGAGCCGAGGCGGTTGCCGAGGAGATAGTCGGTGCTTGCGGTCTCCGCCGTGCGGTTGCGGCCCATGTCGATGTCACCGACGAGAACGCGGTCGCCGAGATGATGGAGCGGACGGTTTTGGAATACGGAGGGCTCGACATCCTCGTCGCCTCGGCCGGGCTCGCGACGAGCGCGCCGGTCACGGAGACGACGCTCGAGGAGTGGGAGCTCAATTACGCAGTCCTGGCACGCGGCTACTTCCTCTGCGCACGTGGGGCGTTTCGCGTCCTGCTCAAGCAGGACCGCGGCGGCTCGATCGTCTTCGTGGGATCGAAGAACGCGCTCGTCGCTGGAGCGAACGCCGCAGCGTATTCATCCGCCAAGGCGGCCTCTCTGCATCTCGCGCGTTGCCTCGCGGAGGAGGGCGGACCTCACGGGATTCGCGTCAACACCGTCAACCCAGATGCCGTGATCCAGGGCTCGGGTATCTGGTCGTCGGAGTGGAAGGCGGAACGCGCCAGCACGTATGGCGTTACTGAAGCTGACCTCCAGAGCTTCTACAGCGGACGAACGAAGCTCGGAGTCAGTGTTTATCCGGAAGACGTGGCCGAGGCGATCGCCTTTCTCGCTGGCCCCCGCTCGGCTAAGTCGACCGGAAACGTGATCAACGTCGACGGCGGTGTCACCGCCGCCTACCCCCGGTAGTGCGAAGGAGGCGCACGATCCACCGCTTCGTCAATCAATCAGCACGCGAAAGGAACCATCAATGCAGAAGCGCAGATGGACGATTATCGCGGCGGCGGTGCTCGTTGCAGGCGTCGCCGTGACGGCCGCGCTGGCGGCCGACAGCCGCTCGACGGCAGGCAAGACGTTTTACTTCATCCCGAAGGACACGCTCAACCCGTACGAGGTCATCGCCGACCGGGGCGGTAAGATCGCCCTCACGAAGCTCGGTCACAAGCAGGTCGTCGCGTCTGGCACGCAGGACACCGCTGCGGCTCAGCAACCGGCGATCCAGGCTGCGATCCAGGCGCATGCGGCAGGCATCGTCATCGCCGGCAACGACCCGCAGGCCGTGTGTCCAGCGCTCAATCAGGCCCAGGCGCAGGGGACGAAGGTCATCGCGTTCGACTCGGACGTCAACTGCCGCCAGCTCTTCATCAACCAGGCGGACACCCCGACGATCGGCCGGAGCCAGATCAAGCTGTTGGGCAAGCTGATGAACTACAAGGGTCAGTTCGCGATTCTGTCGGCGGCGTCGACGGCCACGAACCAGAATGCATGGATCAAGTACATGAAGCTCGAGCTGAAGAAGCCGGTCTACAAGAACATGAAGCTCGTGAAGATCTACTACGGCAACGACAACCCGGCTCAGTCGAGGCAGGCGACGGTGAGCATGCTGCAGGCGTACCCGAACCTGAAGGGGATCGAGTCGCCCACGACCGTCGGGATCTCTTCGGCCGCGCAATACCTTTCCACCTCGAAGTACAAGGGGAAGGTCGTGCTCACGGGCCTCGGCCTGCCGAGCCAGATGAAGAAGTACGTGCATAACAAGACGGTGACTGCGTTCCAGCTCTGGAACCCCGAGGACCTCGGGTATCTCGCGGGCTACGCGATTGCGGCGTTCGCCGATGGCAAGGTCACCGGCAAGGTCGGCCAGACGTTCACGGCTGGCAAGCTCGGCAAGTACAAGATCATCAACGGCCCGGACAAGCGACCGCAGGTTATTCTCGGACCGCCGTTTACGTTCACCATCAAGAACGTCGACAAGTTCAAGTTCTAGGACGAGCAGACGAGGGGGGCGCCGAGTCGCGAACGCCCCCCTCACTGCGACCGTTTTGACGACAACGCATCCCGAACCACTGCTCTCTCTCGAGCACGCCCAAAAGAGCTTCGGCGCTGTCCACGCCCTCGAGGACGGCGACATCGAGCTGTTCGGCGGCGAGGTGCATGGCCTTGTCGGCGAGAACGGTGCCGGTAAGTCGACCCTCGTCAAGATCCTCGCCGGCGTCCACCGGCCCGACGGCGGGCGACTCGTGCTCAATGGCGAGGACGCCATCTTCGACAACGCTAAGCAGTCGCAAGCCGCCGGGATCGCGATCATCTTTCAGGAGCCGACGCTCTTCCCCGACCTGAGCGTCGCCGAGAACATCTTCGTCGGCATGCAGCCGCTCAAGCGCTTGCGCCGCATCGACGGTAGGCGGATGCGGCGCGAGGCGGCCGCCGTCTTCGAGCAGCTCGGCGTCCGCCTCGATCCCGACCGCCTGGCGCGCGGGCTCTCGATCGCCGACCAGCAGCTAGTCGAGATCGCAAAGGCGTTGACGACGAACGCGGGGGTGATCGTGATGGACGAACCCACCGCCGCCCTGGCTGGCACGGAGGTCGACCGGCTGTTCGGGATCGTCGAGTCGTTGCGGTCGCGGGGCAACGCGGTGCTCTTCGTCTCGCACCGCCTGGAGGAGATCTTTGAGATCTCTCAGCGCGTCACGGTAATGCGCGACGGCCGCCATGTCCTGACGAAGCCGATCGACGAGCTGACGATCCAATCGGTGATCCGGGCGATGGTCGGCCGTGACATGGACGCCTTGTTCCCGAAGGTGCCGACCGAGCCGGGCCCAGTCGTCCTGGAGGTCAACCGGCTGACACGAGAGGGCGTGTTCACCGACGTCTCGTTCAACGTGCGGAGCGGTGAGATCGTCGCCCTTGCCGGCCTCGTAGGTGCCGGCAGGACGGAGGTCGCGCGCGCAATCTTCGGAATCGATCGTTGGGACGCAGGGGCGGTTGAGATCTCCGGCACGCCGCTCCCGCCCCGATCGCCGACGGCGGCCATGCGCGCGGGCATCGGGCTCGTCCCCGAGGATCGACGTCAGCAGGGGCTCGTCATGGACTTTTCGATCGAGCGCAACATCGCGCTTGCCTCGCTCTACGATATTCGGCGTGCGGGACTTATTCCGCGCGGCGCCGAGCGGAGCTTCGCGAAGGACTGGGCACTTCGGCTGCAACTGAAGTATGGGAAGTTGACGAACCCCGTCTGGACACTCTCGGGTGGCAATCAACAAAAGGCCGTGCTGGCGAAATGGCTGGCGCGCAAACCGACGCTGTTGATCGTCGACGAGCCGACGCGCGGCATCGACGTCGGCACGAAGGCCGAGGTGCACCGCCTGCTCTCCGAGCTCGCCACCCAGGGAGTCGCCGTGCTCATGATCTCCTCGGAGCTTCCCGAGGTGCTCGGGATGGCCGACCGCATCGTCGTGCTCTTCGAGGGCCGCGTCATGCGCGAGTTCCCGCGCGCTGAAGCAACCGAGGACGCGCTCATGCGCGCGGCCACCGGGATGGTCGAGGAAGCGGCGTGACCGCGGTCGCCGAAGAGCAGAAGGGCGTCCAGCCGCACGTCAGCTCGCGCGCGTTTGCGGAGGTGATGTTCCGCTTCCGTGAGCTCGGCATCGTGCTCGCGCTCGTGCTCGTGGTCGGGGCGACGACGATCGACAATCACCTCTTCCTCAGCGCGACGAACGTGCAGCAGGTCCTTTCGGCCGCGTCGATCATCGCTCTTCTTGCGATTGGCGAGACCATCGTCATCATCACCCGCAACGTCGACCTTTCCATCGGATCGGTGCTCGGCATCTCCGCGTATGCGACCGGTCAGCTCTACGTGCACCATCCGCATGTCCCGCTCGCGCTCGTCTTCCTGCTCGCGCTCGGAATCGGCGTTGGGTGCGGGATCGTCAACGGCCTGATAGTGACGGTCGCCCGCGTGCCGAGCCTCGTCGTCACGCTCGGAACGCTCTACATCATCCGCGGGATCGACGGTGCGTGGGCCGGCGGTAACCAGGTCAACGCCTCGATGTTGCCCGACAGCTTCAACAAGATCGGCTACGGCACGATTGCCGGCGTCCCGTACCTCGGAATCATCGCCATCGTCGCCGTCGCGATCGCAACCTACGCAATGCGCAGCTTTCGGACGGCGCGTGACTTCTACGCGATCGGCTCGGATCCGGATGCCGCACGTGTGGCGGGCATCCCGGTCGGCTCGCGCGTGTTCCTCGCCTTCGTGCTCAGTGGCGCGATCGCCGGCGTTGCCGGGGCCGTCTGGCTCTCGTACTACGGGTCGGTCGACGCGATCGCGGGCGACGGCTACGAGTTTCAGGTCATTGCCGCGGTCGTCGTCGGAGGCGTCGCAATCTTCGGTGGTAGCGGCAGTGTCCTTGGAGCCGCGCTCGGCGCCCTACTCCTGAACACGATCAACAGCGCGCTCGTCGTCGTAAACGTTTCGTCGTTTTGGAGCCAAGCGCTCGCCGGGGGGCTGCTCGTCGGTGCGATCGCCTTCGACCGGTTGATCGCGGTGCGCGTCGCGCCCGCGCTGCGGACGCGGAGGAGAGCACGTGTCTGACCTCGGCTTCCAGCCGCACGACGAGATTCCGGCGACGGAACCACCAAGGCGCACCGGGATCGGCGTGTTCGTGCGCTGGGAAGTCCTCCTGCTCGTGCTCCTCGGCGGCACGATCGCTTACGGGGCCGCCGTCTCGCCGTACTTCCTGAACTCGACCAACCTCTTCTACGTCAGCTTGAACGTCGGCGAAGTCGCGATCATCGCGCTCGCCCTCACCCTGATCGTCGTCACAGGCGAGATTGACCTCTCGGTCGCGTCAATCCTCGGCCTCAGTGGAGTTTTCATGGCCGAGCTCTTCACTCACGGCTGGCCGATCTGGCCGGCGATGATCATGGCAGTCGTCCTCGGCGCATTCCTTGGTGCGGTAAACGGCTTTCTCGTCGCGCGCATAGGTCTTCCTTCGCTCGCGGTGACAATCGGGACGCTGACGCTCTATCGCGGCATCGCGCAGGGAATCCTGCCGACGGACACAATTGGCGGCTTTCCGACCGGCCTGGCGAGCATCGGCGTCGTTCCGATCCCACACACGCACATCCCGTACTCGATCGCGTTCTTCCTCGTGCTCGCTGTCGTCTTCGGCATCGTCCTGCACGCCACACCGCTCGGTCGCGCGATCTTCGCCATCGGCGCCGGCCAAGAGGCCGCCTTCTTCGCCGGCATCCGCGTCAAGCGGATCAAGTTCTGGCTCTTCGTCCTCTCCGGAACGCTGAGTGGTTTCGCGGGTGTGCTGTGGACGCTTCGTTTCGCATCCGCCCGTTACGACGCCGGCGTTGGTATGGAGCTCCTCGTCGTCACGATGGTCCTGCTCGGCGGCATTTCGATCTTCGGCGGTCGCGGCACAATCGCAGGGGTGATCGTCGCTGTAGCTATTCTCGGATCTCTGCAAACGGCGCTGACGGCCGACCTCATACCTGCGCAGGACCAGAACATCGTCGTCGGCGTCCTCCTGGTCGCGAGTGTCATCATCCCGAACGGCGGCGAGCTCTACCGGCGCGCGCGCGCACGGCTGCGAAGCGCCGAAGCCCGCCGCCACGCTGCCGCCGCCGCGAAGGCGCAGGGGCAGTGAAACAGGGCGCCGCGCCGCGCGTCGGTATCTTCGGCATAGGCCTCGCCGCGTACTGGCCGCAGTTCGAGGGACTGCGCGAGCGGCTCGAGGGGTATCAGCAGGGCATCCAAGCGCGGCTCGAGGCTATGGGCGCAGAGGTCGTGTCGGCGGGGCTGGTGGACACGGCGCCGGCCGCACGACACGCCGGTGCGAATCTCGCTGCCGCAGGCGTCGATCTCGTCATGCTCTACACGGCGACGTACGCGACGTCGTCGCAGGTGTTGCCGACGCTGCAGGCAGTCAGGGCCCCGGTTGTCATCCTGAACCTGCAGCCCACGCGCACGCTCGACTACGAAGGGATGACGACGGGCGAGTGGCTCGCTAACTGCTCCGCATGCTGCGTTCCGGAGATCGCGGGGGCACTCACGCGTGCGCGGATCCCCTACAGGGTAGTGACCGGGACGCTTCTCGACGGCGACCCGGCATGGGACGTAATGCGCGAGTGGCTGGACGCGGCATACGCAGTGCACAGCCTGCGGACTGCCCGTCTCGGCTTCCTCGGTCATACCTATCCGGGGATGCTCGACATGTACTCGGACTTCACGCAGGTGCACGCGCAGACCGGGGCGCACGTGGAGGTGTTGGAGATCGACGACCTCGTCGAGCGCGTTGAGTCGGCCAAAGTCGCCGAGGTCGAGCGCAAGGGGGAGGAAATCCGCGAGACCTTCGACCTCGCCGATGCCGGCGTCGACCCGATCGCGGCCGACATTACGCCCGAGATCTTCGATTGGTCGGCGCGCGTCGCCGTCGGCCTGGACCGCCTGGTCGAGGACTTCGAGCTCGACGGACTGACGTACTACTACCGCGGCATCGGCGGCAACGCCGCCGAGCGCGTCACCGCCGGGCTGATCGTGGGCAATTCGCTCCTCACCGCGCGCGGCGTTCCCGCGTCTGGCGAGGGCGACTTGAAGACGAACGTTGGAATGCTCTTGCTCGACCGGCTGGGCGCAGGCGGCTCATACACCGAGTTCTACGCCCTCGACTTCGACGACGAGTTCGTCCTGATGGGGCACGACGGCCCCGGCCATCTGGCGATCGCCGAAGGTCGACCCGTCGCGCGCGCTCTCAAGCTCTATCACGGTAAAGCGGGCGCTGGCCTATCGATCGAGATGAAGGTTCGCCTGGGGCCGGTGACGATCCTCGGTGTCACACAGACCGCAGATGGACGCTTGAAGCTGATTGCGGCTGAGGGCGAATCGATCGCGGGGCCGACGTTCCGCATCGGAAACACGAACTCTCGGATCCGCTTCGCGGCGGCACCAACCGCGTTTTTCGACGCTTGGTGCGCCGAGGGCCCGACACATCATGTCGCCCTCGGAGTCGGGCATCAGGTTGCGCGTCTGCGTAAGGTTGGCGACCTGCTGGGTCTCGAGTTGGCTGTCGTCGAGTAGCTGAGCTCGGTGAATTCGCGAATGCACATCGGGCTCTTCGTCACGTGTCTGGGCGACACGCTCTTCCCCGAGGTGCCGAGGGCGGCCGTCACCGTGCTGGAGCGGCTCGGGCACGACGTGGCATTCCCGCGCGAGCAGACCTGCTGCGGGCAGCTCCATCAGAACAGCGGGTATCTCGATGAGGCGCAGGCGCTCGCACGCAGGTTCGCCAAGATCTTCGGCGATTTCGACGCCGTCGTCTCCCCTTCGTCGTCCTGTGTCGGCGCGGTGCGCGAGCTGAGCCCGCAGATCGCACCGCGTGTCTTCGAGCTGTCGGAGTTCGTGGTCGGGCAGCTCGGCATCGAGGATGTCGGCGCGTACTTCCCGCATCGCGTCACCTACCACCCGACGTGCCACTCGCTGCGAGTGGTGCAGGTCGGGGCCGCGCCGCTGCAGCTGCTGCGCGCGGTGCGCGGCCTCGAGCTCGTAGAACTTCCGGAAGCAGCCGAATGCTGTGGTTTCGGCGGCACGTTTGCGGTCAAAAACGCGGACACCTCGACGGCGATGCTCGCCGACAAGTGCCGGTCGGTGCTCGCGACTGGTGCAGAGGTTGTCACAGCCGTGGACGGGTCATGCCTGATGCAGATCGGCGGCGGCCTCTCGCGGCAGCGCACGGGTGTCCGCACGATGCACCTAGCCGAGATCCTCGCTTCGTGACGTCGTTTCCCGAGGCCGCACGGATCGCGCTCGGCGACAGACAGCTGCGCCACAACCTGCGGAACGCGACGACCACGATTCGCGACAAGCGCGCGCGCGTCGTCGCCGAAGTGCCCGACTGGGATGAGCTGCGGGAAGCGGGCCGCGCAATCAAAGCGGAGGTCATGCGACGGCTCGACGAGTACCTGCTCCAGTTCGAGGAATCGGTGCAAGCCGCGGGCGGCCAGGTTCACTGGGCGCGCGACGCAGCGGAGGCGAACGCGATCGTGCTCGATGTCGCCCGTGCGCACGACGCGACTGAGGTTGTCAAGGTGAAATCGCTGACGACGGACGAGATAGGTCTCAACGAAGCGCTCGCCACCGGCGGAGTACACGCGATCGAGACCGACTTTGCGGAGCTGATCCTGCAGCTCGACGGCGACTGGCCCTCGCACATCCTTGTCCCGGCAATTCATCGCAACCGCTCCGAGATCCGCGACCTGTTCATGCGAACGATCGCAACCGGAAGCGAGCTTTCCGACGACCCGCACGAGCTCGCCGAGACCGCGCGCGTGTACCTGCGAGCGAAGTTCCTGAACGCCAAGATGGGGGTTAGCGGCGCAAACTTCGGCATTGCCGAGACCGGAACGGTCGTCGTGGTCGAGTCGGAAGGCAACGGGCGGATGTGCACGACGCTGCCGCAGGTGCTGGTGACGGTGCTCGGCATCGAGAAGCTCCTCCCGACGTTCGCCGACCTCGAGGTCTTTCTCCAGCTCCTGCCGCGGTCGTCGACCGGCGAGCGGATGAACCCGTACACGTCGCTCTGGACCGGCGTGACGGTCGGCGACGGACCGGGTGAGTTCCACGTGGTCCTGTTGGACAACGGACGGACGCGCGTGCTCTCCGACGAAGTGGGACGGCAGGCGCTCCACTGCATTCGCTGCAGTGCGTGTCTCAACGTCTGCCCGGTGTATACGCGGACGGGCGGCCACGCCTACGGCTCGGTCTACCCAGGCCCCATCGGCGCGATCCTCACGCCGCAGCTGCGCGGTATCGCGCAAGCAAAGTCGTTGCCGTACGCATCGAGCTTGTGCGGCGCCTGCTACGAGGTCTGCCCCGTGAAGATCGACATTCCGAGCGTGCTGCTGCATCTGCGAGCGCAAACGGAGAAGGATGTCGCGGAGCGGATCGCGATGCGCTCGCTCGCTCGCATCTTCGGAAACGCACGGCTTTACGAGTGGGCGCAGAAGCTCGCGCGCGCCGGCGATCGACCGGCACGGCATGTGCCTGGTCCGCTCGCTGCATGGACGCAGACTCGCGATCTGAAGCCGTTTGCGAAGGAGACCTTCCGGGAGTGGTGGAGCCGTGAACGAGGCGCGTGACGAGATCCTGGCGCGGACCCGCGCCGCGATCCGCGAAGGCACACCTCCCGACCCAGTGGCCCGTGCGTATCGTAAGACGGGTGTGCTCGACGACCCGAGCCGGGTCGCGCTCTTGGCCGAGCGCCTCCTCGACTATCGCGCGCGCGTCGAGCACACGACGGCAGCGGCTCTGCGCGATCTGCTCGACGAGATTGCAAGCGGCGGCCGCATCGGCGTCCCGCGGGGTCTCCCCGAGACGTGGCGACCGGCCAACTCCGTCCAAGACGACGACTTGAGCACGCATGAGCTTGATGTCCTGGACGGCGTCATCACGGGGTGCACGGTCGCGATCGCCGAGACCGGCACGCTCGTCCTCGCCGGCGGAGAGATGGAAGGCAGGCGCGCGCTCACGCTCGTCCCGGACGTCCACATCTGCGTCGTCCGCACGGACCAGATCGTGGAGACGGTGCCCGAGGCGTTCGCTGCGCTTCTCGATCGCGAGCATCGCCCGCTCACATTCGTGTCGGGCCCGTCGGCCACCTCCGACATCGAGCTGGAACGAGTCGAGGGCGTGCACGGACCGCGAACGCTGATCGTCGTGATCGTGAAGGAGGCGAACTGAGATGACGCAACGGGTGGGATTCGTTCTGCGGGTCAAGCCAGACCGCGTTGACGAGTACGTTCTTGCCCACCGCGAGGTGTGGCCGGAGATGCTCGAGGCGCTGAAGGACGCAGGAATCCGGAACTACACGATCTTCCGCGCGGGGAACGAGATGTTCGGGTATTTCGAGACCAACGATCTCGCACGCGCCGAGACGTACCTCAGCGCGCAGGAAGTCAACGCACGGTGGCAGGACGCGATGGCCGACTTGCTGGAAGAACGCGTCCAGGATCACGGGCCGGCGCCGCTCGAGGAGATCTTTCGTCTCGCTTAATCGCTACCGCGCGCTGCATGACAGCGGCGCAAGCAACTTGCTCATATGCGAGCCATCCCACCAGGGTTCCGTCTGTTCAAGGCCGGTCGACCATAGCTCGACTCCGAAAGCACACGCCCCGGCAGCCGGGGAATTTGCCTCCGGCGGGACATGACTGCGAGGCTTTCAAGCTTGAAAGGCTCCATAAACGGCTCCATACCTACTGCACTTTCGCCCTGGAGCAAGTCGATCTGAACAGAAAAGCGTAAGCGTTCAGCCCCTGTGGTCAGGTGAGTGTGGGTACTGGGTCGCCGCGGGCGTGGGCGGCGAGGGCTTGGGTGAGGTAGGCGAAGAGGGATTGTTTGCGGAGCCGGCAGGTGACCGAGGCGGAGAGCAGCCGTTCGATGGTGCGTTCGCCTCGTTCGGATTGGCTGCCGAGCGAGAGTT
>WNGB01002861.1_pt1 | contig 39878 bp, 23 predicted proteins | sample 5400681 | NCBI WGS metagenome assembly WNGB01 (sample SAMN13153367, study PRJNA577476) | soil metagenome | isolation source: 115 cm soil or saprolite under grassland replicate 2 | place: USA:California | collected 2016-06-15 | reverse complement strand
GAAACACCTGGCGCAGAGGGTAGATAAACTTGTCGACTTCCGCCAGCGCGTGCTCGTCATGCAGGCCGCGCTCGAAGCGGTAACCGAGCAGCGCGGCCAGCGTCTGCCCGTTGCGGATTCCCTCGAGAATGGTCATTGCCTGCCGCACTCGATCCGAAGTCAGGTTGACGGCCATCGCGTCCGGATTCGCCGGTGTTGCATTGACGCGGTACGCGTTTTTCAGAATCGCCGCGGCCGCAGCATGGTTCAAGGATGGTGCGTGGATATAGCCGGCATTAGCCGGGTCGTGCTTCAGCGGGGCGTCTTGCGGCCTTTCGAAGATGGCCGCCAGTTCCGCATTGAGCTCGACAGAAGACAGCGCATCGGTCTTGGGGCGCAGGTTCTCGAGCCACCCAAATGCGCCAAGGTAAACACCGGTCTTAGCCTTTTTTTCGGATTGCGCGCGCATTTCCTGGAGGCGCACACCCGTCAGTCCGGTTTTCCAGGCATCTAGGCGGTAGCTGCAACAATCGATGTGCTCGGCAAACAGACGCTCCAGCCGCGCGGTGGCCGAGCCCTTGAGGACATCCAGCGCTCCGAGGAACTCGCGCAAGTCGACCGTCTCCGGGGCGCTATACAGCACCGATGGCAAAACGATGTATTCGGCCAGCGTGGTGGTGTTGTCGCCCGTTACGGCCGGCTGCGTGGTGTAAAGCGTTTTGAATTTGCTAACGCCCGCATCGGGGGCCGCCTGCACGTGGATAAACGACGGCTCCATTCGACCCACGGCAGAATCGATGAGCGCACGATTTTCCAGGAACCGCGTGCCCGCGTCCCAATGAGCAAGCATCATGGAGTGACGCAGAAAGAGATAAAGAAGCGCATTGGGCTCCGGATTGCCGCCAAAGTCCTGGCGCCGGATGGCGTCGAGGGATGAAGTCGCCATCCACTCGATGTAGTTCTTCTTATCAGGCGTATAGGCGCGGATTTGCTTGGACTCGGAAAGCGGCGAATCGTCAACGACAGGTCCGCTCAGGAGCCCGCCTTCTCTATAGAAGAACTTCTCGACTATAGGCGGCTGGGCGTTAGGGTCGGCGCCAAGCGCGGCGAGCAGCGCCTGTCCGCGTTGGAGCAGCCAAAACGAGAGCGCGGTGCCGAAGGCAGGCCCCATCTCCGCGATCAGCTTGTTATAGAGCTGGTCGAAGCTCTCGGCGTAGCGCTGGTGATACTCGACCGATCCGGAGTTCAGCCCGACAATATCGAGCAGTATCTGATGCGGGTCTCCCGCCTGACCAATGTTCGCGACCCCCGAGGACATGCCGCGCCAATCGCTTTCCAAGCGCGCTAGGAGCGTATGCAGACGTTGCAGATAGTTGCCGCCGGGCGCGACGCTAAAGTCGCCACGTTGATCGCCGACTGCGCGGTAGCGCGAGAAGGCCATGGCGGGAAAGATCCCGTATGGCTGTTGTCCGACGCGAATCGCAGGTATTGGAGCTCGTCCCGATACGTAACGCGTAAAGAACAGACGCGTCATCGCGATGTCGGCGCGCGTGAACACAGGCGGCAGCATCTCTTCCAACGCGTAACCGAGCGTCGCCTGCCAAAGCGCCGTGTTCATCGCCCGAGCCTCACGCTGATCCGACCCGGCGGCATTCGGCATGCGCTTCATCAGCGCGTCATCGATCCCCAGAGCTTCCGCAAGCCACTGCCCGTCCCGTCGGAAGAACGGATCGTCGGTTTCCGGATACGCTTCCTTGCCCTTGAAGATGATGTCGTAGCTCGAATCCGCATCGTCCACCCAGGTGTACCCTGCTCCGCCAAACTCCGTGTTGTTGGTCGGGCTGCCTTGCGGTACCAGGCTGAAGCCGTGCTTGCTCGTGTAATGATGCGCAATCAGAGTTTCGAGCTGTTGTTTCCCGTCGTTCTCGTCCGAGGAAAAGCGAATGCCGAAAACCACGAGCCGGTCGAAGCCGGCGGACGCCTCCGCCGCGGTCAGATCGATTTTGATTCCCATTCCCAAGGCGACTGCGCGCTCGAAATCGCTTACCCAGAGCAGGTCGTCGTTCAGGGCCAGATCGTCGCCGACATGTTTAATCTGGTCGCCCGGCGGCAAAGACGGATCAGGTCCAGTGGCGAGGCCGTCCGGGATGGGATTTCCGAAGGCTCGCTTCACCTCGGCGCCGCCGTTGGACAAGATCGCGACAAAACGGTCGGGAAGCGCAAACGCTTTTGGTGCCTCGGTCCACGAACTCTGCTTGGCGGTTGGCGGAAGCGGGAGCTTCAGGAGCGCGCAACTGACGCGCACCTGGGCTCGAGCGTAGGGCTTGGGTGGATTCTGCCCGTTTGGTTCAGGAGAGAATTTGGCGCGGATTTCGTCAGCGCGCGCGGCGCCGACAGCGTCCTGAAATGTGGCGAGGGCGACATCCTCCTGGGCCTTGTCGCCGTCGGCCTTCCAGACGGCGATGAAGAAGTCGAACGCAGCGGTCTGCTCAGCCGGAGTGACGTCGATCTGCGGCACGATTACGAGCACCACGTCTTGAGGATCAATCTTCGCCGGCTTGTCGCCGGGATTGATCGGCTGAAACTGCTGGATGATGTAGTCCGCGCGTCCGGAACCCGATCCGCCGACCAAGGAGCGCCACGCCCCGCGCTCCTGCGCTTCGACGCCGCCGGCGCGCCACATGCCGGCCCAAAACGACCGCGCATTATCCAACTCACTCTGGGTGAGCAGATCCTCGAAGGAGTCCACTTGGCAGTCGTCGGGATAAATGCGAATCCATAACTGCGGCGTCCTCGCGGGCACGGTAATGCGTGGGGTCGGCTCGGGCCGGTGGAAGCGAGTTTCGATTCGAACCGGAAAAAGCAGGATCGGAAAGGCATCGTCAAGCTCGGCGATCTGTTCGGTTGGGTCGGCCAAGCCAGCCAATTGGCCGAGGAGCTTGGCCGAATCGGCGCGAATGCCCGCGACTTGCGTGCGGAGTTCGCCGACCTGGGCCGACAGAGCCGCCGCCTGCCGCTTGAGGTCGGCGACACGCGGTTGGTCACCCGTGCGCTGAAGCGCGGCGATCTGCTGCTCGAGCGCTTTGAGCTGCTCTCGCGCGATCGCCAGCTTGATGGCAGATTCACCGTTGCTGGCCCGTGCTCCGGTGATTTGTGTTCTGAGATCGGTGAAATTGCTCATGGCAGCATCCGCGAGGCGTGTACGGCGACCAGAACGGGCACCCTATATAGGATATAGGCGAGGTCGGCCGCATTGGTGTTGGGATTCCACTTCGCCTGCGGATCGTCGGAATCGGGTTTGTCTTCCTGGTCGAGCCCTGGATTGTAGACGTCGAAGTTGAGAGTCTTGGTGAGCCGGATCGTCTGGCCGGCCGCAGTGTCGATGTGCTTCCATGCGAGGTCGTTCCAATTGATAAGCCGCTGCGTCTCTCCCTCAGGCACATCATCGAGACCGAAACGCGGCTCTCCCGGACGCTCCTTGATGACGAAGAACCAACCGGGATCGTCCGCGATCGTTTTGCCGCCCTTCGCTTCGAGCGCTCCCAGATCGAAGCCGATGAAGTAAATGTCGGGATCCACCTTGGCTTCAAACAGGGGCTTGCGGATTTTCTCGGGCGGCAGGGAGTCCTCTTCGGCCGGCGTGAGGTCGATCAGTTCGCGCTCCGCATTGGCGTCTAGCGTCCCGTCGTCGTTCTTGTGCCACTTCGCTTTCTGCGCGTAAATCACGGCGGTGGGGTAGCGCTTGAGCAATTCACCGCGGATCACCAGCACGAGCAGCGCCTTCTGCCCGTTGGCCTCGCGCTGATTGTGTTCGCCAAGGTCCGGGTGTTTTGACCACTTGTGAAGCTCGGGGATATCCCGTAGGTTTTCACGGTCGGCTGGAGTGGGATTCACTGGGAGAATCAGGCTTACGTCCCAGAACTGGCGGAAATAGCTGCCGCGCTGATCTGTCGGATATTCGCGCCATAACAGCTCGCGGGCCATTTCATGATTCAGGCCCACCATATATGCTTCGATGAAACGCTGATTGGTCTCGAGCAGTGTCATGCTGTTTTGAGGAATCAGGTTGATGTGCGGCAGAAACAGCTCAGAAGAATGATCGGTCAGAGGCTTGTACATAGGGATGTCGAATACCGGATATGCCATCACCGGCACGAACTGCTCGGCCAGATTGTCCACCAGCCACGGAGGCAGAAACACTACGCCGTAGAGACGCCGTGGGATGGTTATGGCCGGATGGATCGCCGCAACAACCGAAGTAGCGAGGGTCCCGATTTGAAGGGGCTTTCTGACCGGCTCGGGGAAGGTAATCGACGTGTAGCTATAGACATCGCGCAGAGCTGTCTTGAAGCGGGTGCCCTCCGCGCTCTCCGGAGTTCCCGCCACCGGATTGAAGCCTGAACCGGGACGGGAGATGACGAAATTCGAGACTGACGGCAAGGAATCCACCGAAGCGGGAGTCTGCTGCTCCTCTTGAAGAGATTGCGCCGCCTCCGTGGCTTTCATCCAATTGATAAGAAGGTTGTAAACCCATGCCAGGATTCCCGCGGCGACGGCGATCACCACCAGTGCAATCGCCCACGTGAGCTGCAAGAGCGCGATCACCGCGATAATCACCAGCAGTACAAGCGGAGCGAACCGCAGCCATGGATAGCGGTCGAGCAAGGCCTTGATTGCGGGCGGCTCATCAGTGGGTGTAACTGTGTCGACGGCGTCTTTGATGCCGATGACGCCGGGAGGCGCAACCTTGGGCGGCGCGGGACGTAGTTCGCCCGCGTTGATTCGGGCCACGATCTGCGAGGTGGCTTGTGGCGGCAGCGCCAACCGCTTCATGAGAGCGGTTCCTGGGCGCGTAATCCTGCGGAACGGTGGTGAGGTCACTCCGGACGGCACCACACTAGACCGAACTTGGGCCGCTACAGTGATTCCGTCGACGATGATGCGCTTATGCATGGGAGCGGTCATCACGAATACGCGCTCGCTTGCGAGCGATGCAATGTGGCGCCGGTGCCAGGACAATGCCGCCGCTTGAGCCAGCTGAGCCTGGCGGATGCGATTATTGGCTGCCAGAACGTCGCCGATCTGCTGCCAAGCGCCGTTCATGTAGAGGTCGTCGTTTTCCTCAATGATTTCGGTGCCGAAGCCTGCCGCGACGCGAAAACGTGGGTCGAGGTTCAGACGGTGCACCCAGTTCTGGTTGTCAGGAAGGGTCATGCCGTCTTTCGCAAGCAAAACGCGATTTGTTAAAGCATGCCAGCGCCCGTAGAGCGGCGACGTGATCACGGGATCGGGATCGCCGTCCGGATTCACCGCGGAGGGCTGATTTCTCGAATACTCGTCGGCAAGATTCATGCGTTTTGCGACCGCCGTTTCAAAAGGATGAGGGAAGGGCTGGTCCCACTGGTCGTACTTGGTGACCGCGGCCTGGTCGTCCGGCGGAAGAGTGTCGAATGGCACGCGCAGCGCTCCTCCGAGCTTCAGCACCCCGCCGAGCTCCGGGGGCGTATCGATCGGCGGCAGGTTCGAGCCGGGATGCAGCACGTCCATATCGCGGACGCCCACGGTTTTATCCACAGGCTGAGGTTTCAGCAGCTTCACCAGATATTCAAAATCTCCGAAATCGCCCGCCCGGAACTGCCAGCGATAGTAGTAAGGAAATTGGGTTTGGTTGTTCTCCCATGCCGACGCGGTGGCAACCGTGGCTGGTGGAATCGGCGTACCCAAACCCGCCAGGCGTCCCGTCTCAAAACTCGGAATAAGAAACGCGTGATAGTCTGTGTCAGGCTCCAGATGGCGCGGGCACATGATGCGCGAATAGGCCTGGTCGGGATTTGTCTTGACGATTTGTTCGAAGCGTGTCAGTACGCCAGGCATGGACGTGTCGCCATTGCTCGATAGATCGTAATTGACATGTACATGTGTCCACGCCCACAACTCCGAGGGCGCTGGAAATATAGTGGCGGCGTCGGCTCCCCCCGCGAGATCGAAATAACCGAGCGGCTTCCCTTGAACGTTCTTGCCTTCGGTGAATTCGCTTTGCTTGAGTACTACTAGCGCGATCCATGGACGCAGGCGATGTTTAGTTCCGTCGGAGGCGGCGGGGACATATCGCCAGGGGAAGTCCTCATCGTAGAACTCAATGTAGGGCAGGTAATTCGGTTCGAAATTGGTTATCCAATTTCGTGGATCCACCTTCACGATGGCGCGCGACTCGATGCCGATGATGTCGCCGGGACCGTACAGGCTGACATCCCGGTGGACCGGCTCGTCAGTGGTGCTTCCATCGGGATTCGTCCGCGTCACAATGATGTCGAGCGGGAGCGTCGCGCGAATTTGAACGCTAGGGTCTCCGTCGGCCGCCGTGATGTTGTTAGCCACGCCTGTCCTGAGCCACGGCAGAAACGTATAAGTTGGGATCTCGGTGCTCACAGGTTTACCTCATGGCTGGGTAGGACATGCATAGAGCCGGCAACGGACGGATTCGCAGCCACTTGGCTGAGCATGAAATCACGGGCCATTGCCTCGCTCGAGAACGTTGCCCTCGCGCTGATCGCTTTGTTGTCCAGCGTGGAAGCCACCGTGTAGGCCTCGGGTCCAACAGCGACTTTATCCGGATAGGGTTGAAGCTGGCTCTTGGTGCGGTATGAAAGCGGGGAGAGCGCCACGGCGGAGCCTGCCAGAAAGGTATGGAACAGTCCGGAAATGGCGGCTATCCGGAGAGGCGGCCGAACCGGCTCCTTATCGATGATGGTGACCTGGTAGTCAATCTTTTTCCGGGTCATCTTGCTCGATTGCGGTCCGCCCGCGGCTCCGATAGTCACTCCGCCCTTGAGCTGCTGGTAGGAAGGGCGCGAAAGCTTTTCCGCGTCGCTCATTTGTTGGAATTGGGCTGGTGCGAACTGCTCATCCTTTTCGGCGAGAGGATAATTTGACGTGCCCGTCGACGCGCGGGTGATGTCAATCTTGGTCAGATCGTTGGGTTTCTGGTTCCCGAATTTATCAAGCGTAAGGTTAAGCGGCACAGCTCGCTGCGTCACGGTGAGGGCCCCGAACGGATGAAGCACAAGTAGCGCCGGATCCAGCAGGTTGAGCGAAACCAGCAGGCTGGTGGAAGGAGGCGGCAGCGCTTTCCAGTTTTCTTGCTTGTTGACTTCTGCCAGGAAGATAGGCAGCACATCCACGGGCGGTAGCGACGTATCTCGCTGTTCGCCCCATGTGACATCGAAGTCGACATCGATGCTGAAGAAGAGGATCGAAATACTCCCGCTACCTTTGGCTCGCCAAGGCGTAGGGCCTTCCAGTGAAAACCGCAGGTCAATGCTCATGAGCCCGGCGCCGAAAACGTCGATTCCGAGCGATCCCGTAATGAGCGCGTTGAAGTAGAATGGGGAGAACTGGAACAGTACATCAAAGCCCAGGTCGCCATGTACGTTGAAATCGTCCGTCCCAAAGAGGACGTGAATCGCCGCGCCGAACTGCACCGTGTTTGACGTAACGGCGAAGTAGCCTTTGATCCATATCTGCGCCAGCGGATAGTCCAGAATCGTTACCTTCAGCCGTTTCATGCTCCGCAGGTCGAGCGGCGGGCGGAAAGCGGGGTGGAAGCCGCCCACGGAGAGCAGGAAGCCGGCGTTATCACCCCATTTGAGCCGCACCGCCATATCGCCTTCGAGGGTAATGAAGAGGATGTGCGAGTCGAACAGGCCGGCGTCAAAGGACAGAAGCTGATGGTCGAAGTCCAGAATGCCGACGAAATTAACCTGGATCTGGATGATCGCGGCGTCGTCGGCCGGCAGCGCGAGCTTGAGCACACCGAGAATGGCGATATTCCCCGGCGGGATCTCGATGATAATGCCAAGCGAAAGAGTGACCAGCGTCGGCGTGCCCCATCCGATCTCGGCCATCGGCCCGATGAGGAAAATTCCCTCCTGGGGCGGGAAGACTGCCTTCAGGTCGCTGATAATGCGCGGCGCGTTCGCCACGATATCAGTGGGGAACATGATGCTGTTGATCGCACCCGTACGCACGCCATCCCGCAGCACATCGAGCAGAACGGCCCGGTTGAGGCCAAGCAGTCCGCCCACGCCGTTGAGCGTAAAGCCGAACCCAAGCTGGATCGGCGTAAACTCAGCGCTGATGATGATCAGCAGCGAGAAGCCCTTCGAGCCATCGGGCATCTTGGTGGTGATCAGCCCGATGGCCTTTACAGTCACGATTTCGGCAATGGAGAGCTCCGCGACACCGCCGTATTCGCCTTTGTCGGCATCGAAGTAGAGGAATCCGCCGCCCTTGACGATGCCTGTATCGATACTTAGTCCCGCCCCCAGGGGCGGCTTGAAGCCCAAGCTTATGTCTACCGGGCCCGCGTTTCCGCTGCGGTCGTCCTTGAGAGAGAAGTCAACTTCCAGGCCGATCTGCTGTACTACGGCCTCCAAAGGGCCGAGCGACGCCTGGATATCCGCGGCGATGAACGTCGGAAACTTCTGGCCCTGAATTCCAGCGGAGAACGTAAGCGCGCTGATCTCCACCGGCCCAAGATCCAGGTGCAGAGGGAGTTGAATTGCGAGTGTGCTCGAACCCGTAAAGTACAGTCCGTGATCAGTGGAATAGCCGAGGCCAAAATCGAAATCGGAATTGAGGTTCACCCCGGCTAGAATCTTGCCGATGAAACCGTCGGTCTCTGAAAAGGAAATGGCGAGTTTGCCTCCCGTCACAGAACCGCCGACGCTGAAGCTTCCGTGAGCCATCGTGCCATCCCAGGTAAAGCCACCACCCAGATCGAACTCGAATTTTTGTACCGCTAGCCGGCTGCCCCCCGGCTGTCCCAGGAGAATGTAGCCGTCCGCAGCTCCAGTACGATCGCCGATAAACTTCACGCTCAGATTTCCGGCGTATGTTCCTGTCGCCGCCGGCGGGTTGAACGTGAGGCCAGTAGGCTGGATAACAAGACTGCTGGTGAATGGAAGCGCGAACTCTAGGCCGACGTCGACCCTCCAGTCATCGGCCCCAAACTTGATCGTTCCCGTGCTGATGTCTGACCTCAGGGCAACCACCAGGCCTTTCGGCGAAACATCGGTCTTGGGAGCCACCTCAATAAGGGCGAGGTCGAGCTTGGGCGGTGCCGCCGTGTCATCAAAGAATGCCGGCGCACCCACCGCCGACAACAGATTGCCCAGTCGTTCGAGTAGGGCGGCTCCCGTGAAGGCCGGGTCATCCCATTGATAGAGTGTCTTCAGCACGCCTGCGGGCGACTGCAACCAATCGCCCAGCCGGCCGAAGTGAAACGACGAAACTCTGAACGGCGGATTGTCGGGATCAACGGAGCCGAGGTTGAACTGCTGGCGTTCGAGCACCCCCAGGACCTCGAGCAGTTCATTGATTCCCTTGGCCGCATCCAGTGCATTAACCAACAGAAGGTTCACCAGCCGCTCTGGGATTGCATTGGCCGTCGCGGGAGGAATGCCTTGAGCGCTCACCGCGCCGGACAGGCCGTTAATTCCCTGAATGAGTCCCACGACCTTTTGCGTCAGACCGATGCTCTTGGTCAGAATGCGTCCCGTGTCATCCGCGTCGATCGCATCGAGCAGCTCCGCGGAGAGCTGCATCATGTCGTTCGCATTGGCAGCGATCGAGGCCAGCGGCACGCTGAGCGCGGTCACCTGGGGGGCGGTCAGTGAGACACCTAGCTGCGCAAAGGTAACACGAGCCCGATCAGGCGCGAGCTCGCGCCTGAGCGGCTCCAGAGCATCCGCTATCTTCAAAAGGATGTTCTGAACCGTGCCGAGTGCGTCGCTCATACGGCTTCTTTCCCGGCGGGTTCTTTTTCGAGTTCATCGACCAGATCATGGAGGCTGTCGAATTCGGCAGCGGACCGGAGCACACTCGCCGCGTAAAGCTCGACGGCTTTGCGCAGCTCAGGGCTGCCGTACTCAAGGATCACGGCCCCCATTTTGTTCAGAAGCACGGCGCGGGAAATTCCTTCGATTTCCCGGGGAATCCGTTGCTCAGGATCGCGAACGTTGTTCATTGCGCGGTTGAGGAAGGCAGGACCTTGGTTTCGCCGCCACGCGACCGTGACGCGCCGGTTGTTGTTCACCAGATGCACCACTTCATGCCGGTGCCGCTCTACCAGTGCCCAAATACGGTGTCCTTCCTCGCAGCCTAGAAAGCGCGCGCGCAGAAGGGGCGTTTGATTGAAACGTCCGTCGACCATCACCGGCGGGTCAGCCCTCATCCCCACGGCCGCTGGATTATCGTGAACCGGATTCGCCGTGGTAATCGGCACCGCGTTGCCGAGCGCGGCGAGCACAGGCTGAATGTGACAGGCGTGAGCCAGGTTCGCCGATGCCGGATCATGTCCATACACTAGGCCGACCAGCTTTGCATTCGCGTCGATCAATGCCGAGCCCGAATCGCCTGAATCGGAAAAACGAAGAGCGCCTCCGCAGTTGGTTTCGTCCTTCATGGATACGGCGTCGATTTCAATGTTGTTGTGACTAAGCCCTCCCGGTTGGTTAACCGGCAGGTTTATCGATGTCACCCGGCCAACTGTGCGTCCCGTGGTCCTCCCGACTTTGAACACCGTGTCGCCGACATTCAATGTGTTGGTAATGTCGGCAATCGCGTTGCCGTTGTTTAGGTTTAGGCCCTGAATCTCGTTGGCGAACGACACGCCACAATTGGTGTGGCACCAACTCGAGATGCAAATATTCAGCTTTACTAATGCGGCGTCGACATAGTTTCCGCCAGCGTCATCGGCCTTTGCAGGCAGCTTTAGAACCGTACCCACCAGATCTTCACCACCCTTGATCAACCCCAGGACGCCGTCCGCCTGCGACTCCCATTTCGGTTGATACACCGAATCGCCTACCACGCCGCCCGAATCGGTGAAGACGTGGTTGTTGCTAACCAGTCCAATGTTGTACGGCGGATCCACTCCCGGGAGCGTCACAAAGAACCCCAGTGTCCCGAGGTCGACCTTTCCGTCCGCGTGCGGCTTGAGATTGCTGATGGTGATTCCTCCGGTGAGTGTCCCGTGTTGCGCGCGGTCAGCGCAAGGTGTGGGATCGATGTCGGGCACACTCCGGGGAACTGTGAGGACATCGGTCGGGACGTCCTGGTAGCGGTCCGGAATCATCTCCTCCTTCTTAAGCCGTGATGGGGGTTTTTTCTCGTGCACATAGACGCGGAAAGCGATCTGATCGGTCAGCTTGCCTCCGCGCACCTTGAAGCCGAGCGCGACCCCCGCCACACCGGGGTATCGACGCATGAACTCGCGTTCCACTTCCACTCGAAGCTTGTGCAATTCTTCCTGGCTTCTGGGGGCATCGTTCATGATGCAAGCCCTCCCATCAGCATGGTGATTCCCAGGCGGTCCAGAACCGGGTGCAGATGGCAGGCATACGCAAGTCCCGGGTCGCGTTCGCTGCGTCCCCAGACCATGCCCACAGGCTCATTGCGGTCGTTCAGCAGCAGGGCTCCGGAATCGCCTGGCTCAATGAACATGTCATCGGTGGCGCGAATCACAATGTTGCCCAAGCGCCGCTGGCCAGCGGTTTCCACGGGGGCGTACGCGTCGATGACCCGGCCCATGGATTTACGGCTTCTGTTCCCCGCTTTTCGCACACGCACGCTTCTGCCCCCTACCACGTCGAGTGGATGAATGCGGCCGGCTCGCCGCAACTGCAGGCCGCCGACGCCGCGTTCGAACGGCACGCGTGCCGTGGCGCAATCGACAAAATAATCCCGAGCCGCCTCACCCGGATACTGAAAACGATGATTTTCCTCGGCTCCGTTGTTGAGAATTTCCGCAATCGGTTCGAGCTCGTTCGAGCGAATCGTGTAGCGTTCCTGTTCGGAAGCAAACACCGGCTGATAAATCGGGTCGCCGCGCTGTGCGCCGTGAGCGAGTAGTACGTGCCGGTTTGACACCAGTACGATCTCGCGCTCGCGCGATCCATTGACGGCGGCTAGAAAGCCCACGGTGCCCAAACCGGAAGGTTCGCCCTTATACTGCCCAACGGCGCTCAGAACGTTACGCAGGTTGCTCACAATTGCGCCAGGCCCCAGACACGCGGGCACTCCTGTGTATGCGTTCATGAGATCGTCCTTTATGGCCTGCGCATTCTTTCAGCCAGGCTTTCGAGATCGCTCGCTTGGTCGATCAGCGTGGTAATTTCCTCGCCGTAAGACTCGATCTCTTCCCGAAGCCTGGGGCTTCCGTGTTTTTTGAGCGCCTCCGCGATGCGGTCGAGGGCAGCTTTGCGCTCGACGCCCTGGACTTCACGCGGCACCGAATAGGCGGCATGCCGCGAAGCGTGAAGGGCGTGAGCCAAAAAATCCGGCCCATGCACCCGCTGCCACGCCACCGTTACCGGTCTCGCCCGGTTGACCAGGTACACCACCTCTTCGCGATGCTTCTCCACGAGCGCGCGCAACCTACGTCCCCGCTCGGATGCGAGGATTTTGTTTCGGAGCGTGCCGGCTCGGGCCAAGTCGGGCCCCGGCAACTCAATCGCAATCTGCGATTCGAGCGCGGTTGTTCTGGCGTCGTACGCGACGGGATTCTGGGTCGACACCACCGTGATTTGTAGCAGATCCAGAACGGGATGGATATGGCAGGCATGACCAGATCCGATAGTGTCGTCGCCTCCGTAGAGCAGCCCTACGATCTTCCGACTATTGTTGACAATGACCGAGCCGGAATCGCCATGGTTCGCGAAGAGCGTACCACCTTCACAGTTCGGACCCGTGTTGTGGATCACGATGACCTTGTCCTGCTGCTGGTGGGTGACGTTGTCCTGTGCCGGAGCTTCGGCGTCGACGATTTTTCCCACCGTGCGTCCCGTCTCACGCCCGACCTTGGTTACGGCGTAGGTTCCATTTTGTGGCAAATCGGAAGGGCGCACACGCTGAATTCCTTCGATGGCATCCGAACCGTTAACCGCAAGTCCCAGAATCGTATTCTCAAGCCGCGTGCCGCAGTTGGTATGGCACCAGCTCGAATAGCACGTCTCAATCTTGGCGGTGGCGCAATCGTGATAGTAGGAGCCGCCACCGCCGCCATCGGCGTCCGAGTATGTGAAATTGCGATTGCCTTTTAGACCCAGGTTGTAAATCTTCGCGATCGGACCAGGGTCTTTTGGGTCGAGGGCAACGCCGTGGAACTGCGGCTGGTAAATTTCATCGTCCACGACGGTATTCTCCGCGCCCAGTACATGGTTGTTACTCAATAGAACGTAACGGTCGTGTGAGTCGGCGTTGTTGATGGTCCCGAAGAATCCGAGGGTGCCAAACGAAGCGCTTCCCGAGCCTCCATTTGCTAGCCACTGTTTGAGCGGGGAAATGCTGATGCCACCGATTAGCGGGCGGTGGGCGTCAGTGTCAATGCATGTGAAGTCCTTTGCTTGGATCACCAGTAGAACGTCCGTTGGGATGCCGAACAGCTCCGTTGGAATCACGTCGCTCTTGGGGAGAGCCTCGAGCGGTTTCTTCTGGTAGACGTAGACGCGAAAGGCAAGCTGCTGTGTGACCTCGCCGGCGCGTGCCTTGTAGCCCCAGCCAACACCGTGCACACCGGGAATCCGCTTCAGAATCCGGCGCGCTTCCTCGAGCTTTTGATCGAGGTCCTCTTCAGCCATGATTTTAGTCGGTTGGGCGTCTGGTTAGGGTGTCTTACTGGAACCGATTGGCCCGCTTATGATAGGTCGCGGGGAAGGCGACCTGTAGTTAAGGATAAGCCGGAGAAAATTTGGAGCCAGTCCGCCTAACGCTTTGTTGATCATGATTTTATGGGGTTTGGTTTCGGCGTTCTGTGAAATGAGTCTGTTTGTGGAACAAACTCCACGTCGTCGCCATAGATTTGGCGCGGTTGCTCAACCACAACTGCCGCCTGCTGGCAGTGTGGACAGTGAAAGTCGGAGAATTCGGTGACGAGAACTACGAGACCCACCGCCTGCGCTTTGCCGCTAAATAGGAATGGCCAGAGGAGTATGGTCAGCAGCAAAGGCCGGAGACCTCTCTGCCAAGCGAAAACTTGCTTGTTCGTTCTCATTTCTCTAACCTCGGTAGATCGCGCTAAGCCGCGTCTCAGCGAAGGTCCGGCCCCCTTGGGCTGTTCAGCTCGGCCGAAGATGCGTTGAAACGTCGGGTGACGTAATCCGGAAAACTTTTAGGCTAAATCCTGAAAATTTGTCAAGATTTTTTACAAGGCCCCGAGGTCCCGTTCACTCGTTTCCTTTTTTGGGGCTTGGGCGGAAGGCATTGATAGTACCTAAGATCATCACCTTATCGTTTTGTCCCTCCAGAAACCGCGTCCGATTTTGAATTTTCGTCGGCAACAGTTGACAAGTCGAGACTCGCACGAGGCGAAGTCTGGCGCGTCCGTGTGCTAGAATTTGTGCTAGAACGAGGCGCATTCTGCTCATCATTCGTGACTGCGACGATTTCGTACGAAGAAGCTGTTTTCCATTCGTAAAACGCGTCCGCTTTGAAATGAAAAGCAAGGCCGTGAAATCGATGGTTTCGCAATCCTAAGTCTGGCAATTTCCAACCCAAGGCGCGCAGAGTGAAGCCTGGGCCGAGCGTCCGTTTGTGTTCGATTTGTTACTTTCGACGCTCGCATTGCGACGTTCGAATGGAATTGATAGAACGGCTCGTTCGCAATGAGTTCCGATTGATTGCGCTCACTTTTGCTCACTTGCTCTTGATTGCTCTTTCATAAGTAAAAGTGCCGAGTCGGGCCTGCCCCAAGTGTTCTCAAATACGCCCAAAAAACACCGTAGGTGGACAAAGAAGTGGACAAAGGGCAGAACCTCGCGCGATCTCTCTTCAAGCATTGCATGGCATTTTTGAAATGCCTACAGAAGTTGGCGCTCAAGCATGCCTGCCTCAACGTTCTTCCCTATCTTGAAAGCTTTGACATGCTCAAAATGGGGGCTGCGCAAGAGTTCAATAACTCTGTCCTGAGTCTGGCGCGTTGCGCGTAAACCTACTGTGACCGAAACGATCACCTCCGGCCCGATTGGTATGAAATAACGGCGCCCCTCCGTAAGATCGCGGGCCGTCGTCAATTCAAGGTCCACCATGAGGCGCGACTCCCTTTCAGAACTCCACCGTAACCGCTTACGGCTCAGAAATAACGCGGCGTCCTCTCGCCTCGTTGGACTCGTGGGATCGAAAACAACAGGCTCGTCCGAATAGTGGATTTCAAAAAATGATCGTCCTGAAAAAAGCAGATGATTTTTTTGAAATTCAATCACCAAACCATCATGAGATGGGCAATACTTGGCCCACATCGTCTCGTCAAGGGGATCCGGCGCAAAGCAGACCACGCCAAAATCCTCGCTTATAATGTCTGGCACTTGAGCTTGAAGATTAGAATCCACTTGAGACGTCCTCGCTGCCATTTGTTTCATGAGTTGTGAAGCGTTTTCTCGTAAAACGCTTTGAAATTGCTCGAAAGTGAGGCCCGGAGAATCATCCCTGTGGTTTTCGAAGTAATCCGAAGACGTCGTGATTTCATCGATCCTTCGACGCGCATATGCCTCGGGGTCTTTACACTTAATGACGGGACTACATTCGAACGGATCGTTGAGATATTTCGGGGGCGTAACGCCTAGCTCGCGCACTGCGAGCACCCGCAGTCCGCGTTCTGGCGGAAAGTATCTAAATAAAGCCATTCGCCGGTCGTTCTTTGGGAAATATGCAACACGCGCCTGGATGATCGTCCAGAACTTTGAGTTTCTGCTTGGCCATCTCTTCGGAAATCTGGCAGCATTGCAATGTGAGCGTCAGAGCCATCGATATATTCAGCGGAGCTGGCGGGAGTAGCTGGGGCGCTGCTCAAGCTGGTCTGGAGATAGTTGCTGCCTTTGATTACTGCCCTTTGGCCGCGAAGACACACAAAGCCAATTTTCCGGGAACAAGATTCTTTCGCGGAAGGCTCGAAAACCGAAATCTGAAGACGTTAACGAGGCAGCTCGGCCCGATTGACATCATTCTGGCTTCGCCTGAATGCACGAGTCATAGCCCGGCGAAAGGCAACAAACCGCGCTGCGAAAAAAGCAAGAACACCGCCTTTCAAATTGTTCGTTTCGCGAGAATCCTAAGGCCGCGATGGATAGTGATGGAAAACGTTGTCAGCATGCGTCAGTGGTCGCGTTATCTGGAATTTAAGAACAAACTCCACGAGCAGGGCTACCGCATTCGCGAACAAGTATTGAATGCTATGGATTTCGGGGTGCCGCAATCACGCCGTCGACTGTTTCTGACATGCGACCTAAAACGAATGCCGCCAACGGTCACGGTGTCGGAAAAGCGGCGCCCCACAGCTAGAGCCATTCTGAATATGAATGGAAAATATGGATGTAAACCGTTGTATAAAAAAGGCCGAGCGAAACCGACCCTCCTGCGGGCCCGCCGCGCGTTACGGGCACTCGGCAAGCGCGAGCCATTTTTGTTGGTGTACTACGGTTCCGACGCCGCCGGCGGTTGGCAAAAACTCGATCGACCACTTCGCACGATCACAACCCTAGATAGGTTTGCTTTAGTAAAACCGCAGGGAAAGCGCGGACGTGTCATGCGGATGCTACAAGTGCCAGAACTTCAGGCGGCGATGGGAATGCCGCGCGACATGAAATTTGAATTCGGCACGCGCCGGAACCGTATCAAGCTGATCGGTAACGCGGTTTGTCCGCCTGTTATGAAGAACGTCGTCCAGGTCCTGACGACAGATATTTGAGCTGATGCGGATATCGAGCACTAAAGCCCAGGCTCCGACTTTTCATGCGAAAGCGGGATTGCTTCACAAGCTGGACAAAGAACCGATACCGCAAAGCGCAGACCTTGGAGGCAGCTTGGAAAAAATGTCTGACGACGAGCTGGTACTGCTTCGCGCGGGCATGGATGTCGAAATGCGAAAACGCGGTATTGCTTTTTCTGTCGGTGGCGTCGGCGAACGCTTGGCGATCGACCATTTTTGTGAAACTTCTGGCCTGCCCAACCTTCAGGCAGCGCCTCGCGGCACGAAAAACGTGGACGCGCTCTCTCGGAATGGGGATCGCTATTCAATCAAAAGCATCTGCAGCGCGAAAAAAACCGGCACAGTTTATCCCGACTCGCAGGAGCGCGAGCGACAATTATTTGAGTACATACTTATTGTTCGGTTGACCGAGAAATGGACGCTGCAGTCCATCCATCAACTTTCCTGGAGCGAATTCGTCAAAGTTCGAGCATGGGATAAACGCATGAACGCTTGGTATGTCCCAATTTCCCGTCGCACACTTGGGATCGCAAGGTTGGTTTTTTCCACATCCAGGGCGGCTTCGATGGCTTGATGTAAACGTGCGCACGTCAACAATGAGCTGGGTCTGAGCGGTCAGATTGTAGCACTTGCCTCCCAGAACAATGCAGAACTTGCTGAATGACATCTGGCGACGTTTTCCACTCCTCAAGTCGCTAAAGCTAGTAAGCAATGACGGTGCTGCCGAAGGCCTTCCAACGTTCGTGGGATTGCTGCTCGCAACTATCGAACAAGCTCGTGAGCGAGCCTTGTGCTTCGTCTTTCCACGCAAGGGCGACATTGCGGCTCTTACCGCGGTGGTTCACTCGTTGGGAAGATTCGCGTCAGAGTTTCCGAAGCTTGCGGAGAACTACGCCCGTCGCAGCTTCCAAAAAGGTCAACGTGTAAAACTCCGCCCTGGTGACAAGGTTTTCGTGTTCGGGGGCCTGTGGGAAACCGATCCGAGACAGTTTCGACTTGAAATTATAGATCGCGATGGGTCGGCGTTTACTTGGCCAACATCTGAAATTCTTCGAATCGAACCAACGCACCGAAAAATTCCTCACGGGCAGTTCTTGGACGCTGACAGATTACGGCACGATATTCAGCTTTCGGACCTCGACCGCTTGGTTGGCACGCGCACATTCGGCAACGCGTCGCTATTTGAAACCTACGCTTTTTACGCAGGCCGGCAGTCCGCGTTTCAAGAGTTTCTCGTGAACACACGGCTGACGACTGATAATTTTGACTCAGCACCGCCTCTCGCGCGTTTTGTCGCTACGGGCTCCATCACACAAGTAGGCACTATCGAACATGCTGATCCCTACAATCCACAGGGGCAGCCGTTTATTGCGGTCGATTCGCGACTTGAACACATCGCCGCCGCATGCGCATCCGCTCCTCTGCGAACAATAAGCGTTATAGTGGATGGCGCTCACGAAATAAATGACCTCGGGAAGTTTGATCAAATTTGCGAGAGGCAAAACATTCTCATCTTCGCCGAGGAGACGGAGGACGATAAAATTCACCAGCTTCACGAGCGCGGCTGCAAGATTTGGCGCGTTTCCGCAGGCGACTTGGGAATCGGTCGCGAAACTGAACGGGGCTCCTTTTTTGGACCCCTCTATAAAGCAGCCGACAACGAGGCTCGTTTAGCGATTGATTCGGTCAATTGCGAAAACACTCACCTTGAAAACGTTAGTTTGGCCTTGGAGGCTTGCGATAAAGCGCTCGACGAGGCGGAAGGAGACGAAACACGACGCCTTCTCGGAGTGATTTATAGCCTTCTCATGCACTGTGGAGGGCTATTGCAACCGCCGGATTCCGAGCAGCGCGAGATTTTGCGGCAAAGAGTCAGCAGTGTGGCTGGTGCTGCAAAGGACCGGATGACATGGCTTAACAATGCCGCGGCGCAGGCGCTCACTGACGCGTGCGAGCAATTAACAGCTACAGTGGAAGACAACGGTCTCGGTAACGCGAAGGCAAATGCATTAGCTGATTGCATTTCCAAACTCCGCGAATCCCGTGCTTCGAGTTGCGGTTTGGTAGCACGATCATTAGCGCAACAAGCCGATGCCTCCTCTTGGGTGACGAAGCATGAATTTTCTTATCCGGTATTACTGCCATGGAATTTAGCAGGCGCGGGCTTCCTCGATGCTGTCATCTGTCTATCGTGGCCGAATTCCGTAAGATTTGAGCGATTGGTCTCCCAGTATGCAGCGCCGTCGATCCATGTTGTTGCATATCCGTTCGAACGCCGCTGGCTTGACCAATTTCGCCGTCGTCTCGCGGCTAACCGAAAAACTCCAAGCATCGGCCCGTCGGAAAAATCCTGCCTCGTAGGTTTCTCGTCTGATCTTGCGTTTTCTTGGACGGAAAGTCAGAAGTCCCCTATGCCGGAATCTCCGGCAACTCCATCAGAGTTACCTAAATTCCAAATTTGGAAGTTCGAACAAAAAATCGCACCAAAAGGGCTGTCGGCCCCGGCAATGGAAGGGGAGGAGATGGTGCCAACCACATTCGTAACATTTGTCGGCGATGCATATTGCTTTCTTACGGCAACCTGCAAGCTGCCGGTAGTTACGGAACTGGTTTCCGGCAGAGCTGGTGACAGCTACGCTATTCCTCGCTGCCGACTTGAGGATATTCATGTCGATGATGTGCTGGTTTTTCGCGAAGGCGGAAGGCGCGATGTTATTCAGGCGCTCGCCGATTCAGCATTGGGTTCAAACGCTGCGAAAATCCGTTCTATTGCAGCGGAATGGCAGCGAGCCTTGCGCGAATCCCAGCTTTCTGAAACGGAGGTGATGCAAGCACTAGCTCGCGTTGGATGCAATCGGCGGCGGCAAGTCGTGCGTTATTGGCTCGAAGACGGATCAATCATTGGACCGCAAAACGAGAGTGATATCACTGCAATCGCGCAAGCAACGGGCGACGAGTCGTTGAGGCGCGATGCAAGTCGAGTGTGGCAGGTAATTCGCACCCTGCGCAGCGCGCATCACAGCGCCGGGATGCGACTGCTGACCGTCTTGCTCCACGAACTGCCACGTAGAGTGGGTGAACTACGGCACGGTGGTTCGCACATTGAAATCGAAAATGCAATCGGCGCGTGGATCGTGCAGGTTGAATCTATTGCGGAACGACCGGAGCCGCGTCCGCGTTCACAAATCAACACATTACTCTGGGGGCCAGAGTCGCTATTCTGACCGCCGTAGTTATGGCCCGGATGCTCCCCCAAGTTGTGATGAACAAGCGCCGAAGAGTGAACGCCGAGTGTTCGGCCTCCTCAAAAACGATCCTGCGACCTCGGAATGGGTCGTTCTTCACTCACTGAATCTCAAACGGTCGGGCGACCGTCCTTATGGTGAAGTGGACTTCGTAATTCTCGTGCCTGGCGGCGGCGTCTTTTGTGTCGAGGTGAAAGGTAGCCGCGTGGCTTGCAAAGAAGGCGTGTGGTGGACAACCGACGCTGCCGGTCGCACCAATAAATTGAAGCGTAGCCCGTTCAAACAAGCCGAGGCCGGGATGCACGAGATTCGCAATGTGCTGAAACAGCGGCTTGCTGGCGTCTCCGACGTTTTCAACGTGCCGTTTGGACACGCGGTGATTTTCACAGACGTAGTTTCACCGCCACTCGATGCTGCGATTGAGCCATGGGAGGTGATCGATTGCGACGGGCTTGAAGCGCCAATTTCTTCTCACATCCTCCGACTGGCAAAAAATCAGCGAAAGCGCCTCCACCTCGACCGTTCACCGCTGGAACCACAGTTGCCGCTGCTCAAGCAGATTCGAGAGAGCTTGCGCCCAGATTTTGAGCGCGTGATCGCTCGATCTTCCGCTCTTCGCGAATCCGAGCGTCGGTTGGTAGGCCTAACCAAGCAGCAATATCGAATACTTGATCTACTGAGTAACAACTGTCGCTGTTTGTTCGAAGGAGCGGCAGGCACCGGCAAGACGCTGATAGCGCTCGAATTTGCGAGGCGTTGCGCCGCCACCGACGAGCACGTCTTACTAACTTGCTACAACAAGATGCTCGGAGATTGGCTGGCCAATGAAGTCCATGCCACCGCGCCAAACGTTACGGCAGGAACGTTTCACAAATGTTTGCGAGAAATGATCGCCGCCTCGCCGGTTGCATCTGACTTCTTAACTGCAGAACGACAGGTCAATGCCGGGAAACTTTTCGAGGAAGTTTATCCGTTTTATGGGCAACTGGCCCTCGAGTCCGGCTCACGGAAATATACTGCAATTGTTGTAGACGAAGCCCAAGACCTTATTCGACAACCGGTCCTTGATGTCTTGAACGTTTGGCTCGACGGAGGATTACGAAATGGTCGCTGGGCATTTTTCGGAGACTTCCACCGGCAAGCTATTTACGGTGCGCCAGATAAGTGCGACACGCGCGAGTTGATCGTCTCAACCTGTCCATCTGTTACCCGAGCCACATTATCCGAGAACTGTCGTAATACGCGCCGAATCGGTGAAGAAACGGCTCTCCTGTCAGGTTTCGCCACGCCGCCGTATCGCATGGGGGAAGTTGAAGGATGGCCAGTTGACTATCATGAATATCACGACACGGCATCGCAAGCTGCGGCTCTCCGGAAAATCCTTTTACAATTCACACGCGAAGCTGGCATCGACATCGCCGACGTAGTGATCCTTTCGCCCCGCCGCTTCGAAAATTCTGTGGCATCACAACTTGGAGATACCGGCGATTTCCGAATCAAACCGACAGATACGCTGGTGCGACCGGCAGCGCGCATTCCCACCTTCGCATTCGAAACGGTTCACAGTTTTAAGGGCATGGAAAGTAAGGCAATTGTCCTTTGTGACGTAGACGCAATTGATACGGACGAAGACCGTTCTTTGCTGTATGTAGCGATGTCGCGAGCACGTAGCCATCTTACGGTGCTTCTGCACAAATCGACAAAAAAGGCCGTTCAGGCCGCATTTAAGAAACGTATGACTGAACTTTGGTCCGGCAGTTTATGAGTGACGAGGTCCGTGCCGAAATTCTTGATTTTTTGAGACGCGAATTAGTTGGACCCGATCCCGGCTTTCCGGCGCAACAACTAAACCGCGAAGAAATCTTGCGGCCACAAGACCCGCCACGGCTGCGTTACAGCGCAGGAGTGCTCTTTCCCCGCAAAGCCGCCGTGACGCTGGCCGAAAATGCAGCAGAGGAAGAAGTCGAACCCGAAACAACAGATGTTTCCGAAGGCGACGAGCTTGAAGACAAGCGTGTTAGCCGCGCGGGCGACCCGCGAGAGGACGCGCGAGGCGAGGGAGAAATTCCAACTGATCAAGAAGTAAATCGGGCGAACGAGTATCTGCCGAGTGCAATGGGTATCTCGGCACTTGTCCAGCTACCACGGCGCTTAAAGATTCGCGTTTTCGCGGCGAATTACGAACCAGTCGCCATCCCTGGTTTGGGGCGGACCGATAAAGACGGCCACTGGCAAGACCATTGGTTTCGCAACCCTATAGAAGAGACGATTGAGATTGATTGCAAGCAGCTTGAGCCGATGCGCCCTGTCGTGCGCGAAATTCCAATCACCTCAAACGGCGCTGCCACATCACTGGAAATGCATGTTTACAGTCGCCCGTTTGTTCAAGCACGTGACCCCAAGCGCGAGCGAATTATCACATTCACGCTGCTCAACCAAAAGCAAGCTAAGTCGCGGCGACCACGCGATGACGAGTGCTTCTTCCAGTGCGGTTTCGAGGTTGCAACGAGCGAAGATAATCCGTGCTTCCTCGAATACCCAGAGCGAATCGGGGTAGCGCTGGACGAGGAGGAAGAATCACTGCGGTTGCTCTTTGCTCATCGGAAAACTTTTGCCGTTGGCCACGGTTGCGCCGCGAATTGGCCTGACAACGAAAGCGATGTCATGCCAAAGATTTGGCCGGAGTGTTTGCCTGCATATGACATGAAACCAATTGTGCCACGGCAGATCGAAACTCTCGATCTTGCAATGCACACTCTCGCTGGGGAAGGCAAAGACGCGCATAGTCTTTGCTCGGGCTTGGCTGATGCATACGACGACTGGGTTAAGGAAAAAGACGCGAGGATTCCGTCGCTTCCATCGCAATATCAAGCGGCGGCAAAACGTCATGTCGAGAATTGTAAACAAGCTTTGGACCGCATGCGGTCTGGAATTGCCTTGTTGGGCACTGATTCTTGCACGGCTCGGGCTTTCCGACTGATGAATGAGGCGATGCTTCAGCAGCAGCTTCATTATGAACTCGCGTCTACTCCAAAATTGCAACGAAAATGGATCAAGCAGGGCAGCGATTTGGTGCTTGAGAGCCGTTATTCTCCGCCCGAAGCGAGTGGCATTTCATCCACGAAAGGACGTTGGAGACCGTTTCAGCTTGCGTTCATTCTAATGAATCTCAAATCGATAACTAAACGCGATGATCATGAGCGTCAGATTGTAGATTTAATCTGGTTTCCTACCGGCGGTGGCAAAACGGAGGCATATCTGGGGTTGACTGCTTTTGCAATTTTTTGGCGTCGTTTAGAAAACCCCGAGAACGCGGGCACGGCTGCACTGATGCGATACACATTGCGTTTGCTAACGACACAGCAGTATCAGCGTGCGGCATCCCTTATTTGCGCTTGCGAGAAGATAAGGCGGCAGCAGCCTGATGATCTTGGTGACACGCCAATTTCGATTGGCTTGTGGGTGGGTGGTGATGTGACGCCGATAAAGCACGCAGTTGCCGTGCGTAAATTGCAGGACTTGCTGAACGGTGAACCGGAGAACCCGTTCATTATGCTGAGTTGCCCCTGGTGCGGAGCGCAAATGGGACCCGTGGAATTCGGCAGAGTCAACAAAGTGAAAGGATATGTCCAGCGATCCGGACCGCAGCGGGTGGAATTTTGTTGCGACGACCCGGATTGCGATTTCAGCAGCGGTCTACCGTTACATGTCGTGGATGAAGCGATCTATTCAACACGCCCCACCCTGATTATTGGCACTGTCGATAAATTCGCCCTTCTTCCTTGGTATCCAGAGGCACGGCAACTTTTTGGAAGGGATACTAATGGAATCATCTCCCCGCCTGATCTCGTTATTCAGGATGAACTGCACCTAATCTCCGGACCACTCGGATCAATGGTAGGCCATTACGAGACCGTCGTTGATGTCTTGTGCACTTCCGAAAAAGAGGGCAAGTCGCTGCAGCCTAAGATAATTGCTTCGACTGCAACGATCTGTCGCGCTCCCGAGCAGGTCCATAATCTTTATGCGCGCGATGTCTTTCTGTTTCCGCCGCAGGGGCTACGCGCAGGCGATTCTTTTTTCGCTGAGGAGAAGAAAAATGCGGTTGGCCGAACGTTTGTTGGTGTGTTTGCTACTGCGCTTTCATCGCACGTAACTGCCCAGATTCGAGTCATGGCTGCTTTGCTCCAAGCAATTAAGAGCATACCGGAAAAAGACCCATCGAAGCTCGATCCTTATTGGACACTCATGTCCTACTTTAACAGCCTTCGAGAGTTGGGTCATGCCGCTACTCTCATCCGCGCGGATATTACCGATTATCTCAATGCGATGTGGGATCGGCTCGAAATACGCGCTGACGCAACCAATGATCCACGACGGTTCATCAACAGCGACAAAGAGCTTACGAGTCGTGTTCAGAGCAGCGAGATACCTGAAGTTTTGCAGCAATTGTTTGTAAGATACGATGGAACACGGGAGTCATATCCGATTGATGTCTGTCTTGCGACAAACATGATTCAAGTCGGACTCGATGTTCCCCGTCTCGGCTTGATGACAGTAGTTGGGCAGCCGAAGACAACGTCCGAATATATTCAGGCGACGAGTCGTGTAGGCCGCGCACATCCGGGCTTGGTAGTTACCGTTTATAATCCAGCAAAGCCGCGTGATCGGTCCCACTTCGAACATTTTCGGGCCTATCACCAAAGCATTTACCGATGGGTTGAACCAACGAGCGTTACTCCGTTTGCGGTTCCCGTTCGTGATCGTGCGCTCCATGCTCTGGCCATCGCTCTCGTTCGCTGTTTTGGGGATGACTCGACCCGAAATTCACCACAACCGTCACCTAAACCGGCACTGGTTAAGTACGTTACGGATATACTTCTCAATCGCGTAACTGCCGTCGATACGCGCGAGACGAATTCAACCCGAGAGAATGTTCAGGAAATTTTTGAAGATTGGCGACGGAACCCGCCGCCGCGATACGGCGATTTTCGACCAGCAACGCCAACGACACCGCTCATGTATCCAAGCGGGACGCAGAAGTTGGCTGATTGGAGCGAGCCTTGTTATCCGACGCCCAGTTCGTTGCGGAATGTGGATTCAACCTGTGACGCACGCGTCATTGGTCGCTTCCCGCAGCCGGAAGAACAATAATGCCCGCCGACAAACCAATCCGCCGAGGCCAATTGATTTCGCCTTTTGGTGTCGGCGCCATGGTTTCATTCCCGCGCGACGAATCGCTTATGACTGCTGGTCTCGACGCGTGGACGGCCCACGCGAAGAAAAAGTGCCCTTCTGATTGGCTCATTCGGGAAGAACGTTTAGAAGCGCGACTGGGTGTTACTCACTTGCGGCTGCCGCCCGAGCATCGCGATCCCGCCAAAGGTGTCACGTATCCCAACGAAGATGTCCCTTTCGTGCGTTTCCCCCGTTGGCATTATTGCCATTACTGCGGCGGAATGGAGGAGTTACCCCTTTTTGGTGGACGGCAGCAATGCAAGGCATGGCCGTGGCCGAAGCGTAATTGCGTTGAACGCAAAAGGAAACCTTGGCTCATGCCGGTTCGATTCGTTGCAGCGTGCCAGAAAGGTCACATTCAGGATTTTCCATTCATGGAATGGGTTCATTTCCGGAAACCTAAGGCGGATGGTTGTCGCCTGCGTTTGCGAGCAGGCCGTTCATCTGCGGGTCTCACCGGCATCGCTGTTGAATGTAGTTGCGGGGAGCGACGCAGCCTTGGCGGCATCTTTGATTTCAACGACCAGAAAGGTGGAGCCCTTCACAGACTTGGCTGCGATTGTGCTGGTTATCGACCATGGTTTGGAGAGTGGGAGAATCCAAACGGTTGCGGAGAATATTTGCAGGTTGTCCAGCGCGGCGCGTCGAACACCTATTTTCCACATGTCGTTAGCTCAATCTACTTACCACTATGGGCAGAAGACGCGACGACCGGCGTTGTTAAGGCATTGGAAGACCCAAAGGTCTGGGGTCCGCTCTCGTCGGGATTGGTAGACGGCAAAATTTCCATCGCTCGATGTGAGATGGTTGCCTCTATGCGCAACCTTGATGCAGAAGAGTTACGCGCTGTAGCGCAGAAAAAACTCGATGGCGAGGTCGAACCCTCAGTGATCAGCAGCCAAAGCGAGGAGGATTTTCGAAGAAGTGAGTTCGAAGCACTACGCAATGAACGGGGCGGTCCACAGACTGATTTAATGATCGAACGCGCACCTCTTAATAGATACGACCCTTCCGTTACTTCCTTCTTCTCTCATCTTGCCCTTGTTCATAAACTTCGCGAAACACGAGCGTTGGCTGGTTTTACGCGAATTCTTCCGCCCGACGGGAACCTAGGCAGCGATCGGCTACGCGAGATAAAATTGGATCAACGGGTCGACTGGTTGCCTGCGGTCATCGTGCGCGGCGAGGGAATCTTTTTGGAGTTTGATGTCGCGCGGTTGGACGCATGGCTAAACACAACGCCAGCCATCAAACAGCGGATCGATTCTCTTAATACTTATTACAATGACCGGCGAATTAAGCAGGGCCAAGCGCCACGAAGCATTCGTCCCAAGTTTGTTCTGATGCACACCTTTGCACACGTCCTGATTAATCAATTTTCATTTGAATGCGGCTACGGCAGCGCTTCTCTGCGGGAACGGATTTATTGCGATTTCTCCGACACATCACATCCGATGTCCGGTGTATTGATCTATACCGCGTCGGGAGATTCAGAAGGGTCAATGGGGGGCTTGGTTAGACAAGCGCAATCCGGAACTTTCGAGAACATTGTATTACGTGCCATTCAGCAAGCCGCATGGTGCTCGTCCGATCCCGTGTGTATCGAAAGTCCTGGTCAAGGCGCAGATAACACAAATCTTGCCGCATGCCACGGTTGTTGCTTATTGCCTGAAACCTCCTGTGAAGAAGGAAACCGATTATTGGATAGGGCAATGCTGATGGGAACACCACTCGAACCTGAAATCGGATTTTTCTCCGGTCCTGTAATCAAGTAGTGCCAGACGTTTTTACAGCAGAGAAGAGATCGCAGGTTATGTCGCGTATCCGCGCGCGCGGAAATCGCGACACGGAACTGCGTTTGATTTCAATTTTTCGAACAAATCGTATCACCGGGTGGCGGCGAAATCGTCGTGTCTTCGGCAAACCAGATTTTATCTTTCCGTCTGAGAAGCTCGCGGTTTTTGTGGACGGATGTTTCTGGCACCGACATCGAGGATGTAAACTCGCATATACTCCCAAGAGCCGGCTCGCATTCTGGCAGCGCAAGTTCGACAACAATGTGGCCCGAGACAGGATCGTCACGCGCGCCCTTCGAATTAGCGGCTGGAAAGTTCTGCGCATTTGGGAGTGCCAGCTTCATCGCGGGAATTGGCGAAAGGTAGTTCGACGCATCGAGGTTGCGCGAAGGGCGCCAAACGTCAATTATTCGAGGTTGTGATAAGTCGCGTGAAACGCAACGAAATGCAGGGCGCCCGCGTGCTGATTTTAAGTGGTGATTTTCAAGGTCAGCAGGGCGTATGTCTCGGTGAAGCCGCTCGCAGGGGCCTAATACTATCTCTTGCCTTCGAAAAAGATTTCGGCCTCCTCGTGGACTTGTCCGGAAATCCGGAATTTAATTAGCGTCCGAGTTCCAAGTTTCGCCCACTGATGGGAACCGCACTTCCTAACGGCTGTGCGCGCTAAAGACCCAATTCTCTCCAAAATTAAGGTTGCCAGCCACCACGGGAACCATTTTATTTAGCTACGCATTAGGAATGGCCGCCGCGAAAGCGGTGGTCTGCCAACCGGGTAGGAGATAACCACGGTGGCTTGGTTGAGAACCGATTTCTCAACTGATGCGCGGGAGTGAGTAAACTTCCGAACAAAATCTCCGGGCGAAGGCCGTTGTTCCTGATGTGAGCAGCGGCCTTTTTCGTTCGCTACCAGTGCGCATCTAACTTAAGAAAGCCACCATGAAAAACGATGTTTCGAGAATGAAAGGCGGATCAACACCAACTTCAAAGCGGCGAAAGAAAACATCGAAAGCAGAAAAGTTCCCGCACAACTTGGAAGACTTGATTCTACGCGTGGGGGACCGAGCAATGCAGACTGTAGTCGAAGAGATAAAACGCTCGTCCAGTGGCTCGGAGGCAAATCCACACAGCAATCCTGATGTCTGTCCCTACGACGGACAAAATCTCCCGCCGGTTTACGACATGTTTAGTGAGAACGATAAATCGAGTTGGTCCAAGTTACTGGACCGTCTCCAAGACGGGCAGCCAAAAGAAGAAGAGGACGTAGAGGATTGCGCATTCCTCGAAGCGGCACCCAGTGTCGAACGGCTGATGACGTGGGGAATTCTGAATCCGTTTGGTCCCACCGTGGAATCACTCTGTCTCGCCACTGATCCGAGCGGAAAGGCCAAAGTAATCTTTTTGAAAACATCCAATCCGCTCGAAAATTCAACAGATGCGTTGGGCACCGTTAATGCAGATATGCCTCATGACGACCTGATTCGAGCAGTGATCGACTCAACCACGGGAGGTCCCGGCAGTTCGTCTCGCATTTTTCAGAGTGAACCCACGTTTGTGATTCCTTCGACGGGAGGACTTACCCAACACCTCGACGCGTTCGCGATCGTGTTTCGGAACCTGTCTGCTGCAGAAAACATTGACCTCGCCTCCGAAGCCGATCGGCTTAAACGCTTTTGGCTTAATCCTTGGGCTCGCCTTCCTTCGCCGGAGGAACTATTCGCCACGGCACGCTCCCAAGGCCTAGTCCAGACAAAGATGTCCAAAACATTATTCAGCGAGTGGTGGTCGCTTGTTACGAATCCTGAGCATGTAGAATCTGAATGGCGTGCCATAGTCGAAGCTTGGCAAGGCGCGATTGAATTCCTAGGCAATTCTCCCATGGCCAAGATGGCCATTCCCGCAGCAGAAGCGCTTGCTTTTCAGATGCGGCTTCTTGAGCAGGCACCCCAAAGAAACCTTCGGACTGAAGTGAAGAACTAGAAGCGAACAGGCCGACCGGCGTTACTTCTGCTTCTGCCTTTGGCGGTCTTTCGCCCAGATCGCCCGCAAGTCAGGCTGCTGAGCTCGTGCAATCTTCACGGCTTCTCGGCAGGCTTCTAGTCGAGTGGGCAGATCAGACAAATCGATCTCCAATTCGGGATGGGACGACATCAGATTCTCAAGATGAGCCAGGGAACGTGAATCTGAAGCATTCGCCCGAGTAGCGACGACAAAAAGCTCAGCGGCTTCCTCAAAATTCCCCTTCGCTTCAAATGCAAGTCCGAGATTTTTGTAGGCGTTAGGGCGCCTGGGATCGATTTCGATGGCGCGGCGCAAATAGGGAATGGCACCATTATAATCCGCCAGTTGGTTCAATGAATAGCCCAGGTTGTTGTGGATGAAATACCAAGTCGCATTCCGACACGGCTCCAATGCCAAAGCCTGACGGTAGAATCCGACGGCTCCCTGATAATCGCGAATCTGTTCCATGAAACCACCCAATGCCAGATAATACCCTCCGTGCTCCTCGGGATCATCCGAGAGCGCGATCAACCGTTCGACACAGCGGAAAGCCTTGTCGTGGAGTTTTGCCTGCGAATAAAGTTTCGCGAGGTTGATTAATGATTGAACACACTTTCCCTCCTTCTCCTGAAGCTGCTTCAGGCAGCGCTCTTCGATCTCATCGAAAGTGAGTGCTTCGCCTTGGGGTATTTTCGGCACAGAAAAGTGAAAATCTAGATTTTGATCCATAACGCATATCGCTTGTTTCCAAGGCTAACTTATCCTGAAGCATCGACCTTGTACAGGCTAATTCTGCTGCCTATTCTTGATGAATAGAGGCTTACATTCCAAAAATTCTCGGCCGTCATATTGCACTTCTCGGCGCTGCCGTCGAGCGAGCAATGCCGGGGCGGTGGCGCTGGTCAGTGCTCGCGTATCAAAGCTGTCGATCTCTTCACCGGTAAAGCGCCTCATCAAGCGCCAACGGGAAACTTGCGGTGCGGTGGCAGCCCAAGACCAGGACACGCCCAATTTTTTTTCTACCCAAGGGGGGTAGGCCTCTAAAATATAAGCCTTGCATATAAGGCATTTTCGCGGCTTTGGGCGTGACCACCTTTCGCGGGGGTGTAGGGGGTCAAATTTTAGGCGTATGTCTAGCCCAAAGAAGGCTTATCACGTTAGGACGCTCTACAGTCACGACAGCCTTAAGCAAAAAGAAGCTCATGAGTCACTCCGTAACCCCGAACATGGCACCCTAACGCTAATGGGAACACCGAAGAAAGGCATTACAATCCAACGTATTCGCTGCTGGACGCTTATGTTGCTAATATCCGTGGATAATTTGTCTCGTCCCTGCCTGTTCGTTAGGCGCTAGTGCTAGGGTGAGCTTTAGTGTGTTGTTTATCCTCTTTCATTGTCATTGTGTTAGTATCCTTTACCTAGCCGGTAACAGCCTCATATTCTCTCATTGATAGTTTAATGCTCTGGAAGGACCCTTCACAGCGGAAATGTTGTATCTCTTGCAATAGACGAAGCCGCGGGGCAAGCATCCCCGAGCTTTGAAACGCCTTGTCCAACGGCAGTAAGCGGCCCTGCTTCAAGATTGGTCTACTTCTATTCGTGAAACCGATGGAGAGGAAGTTGTCTATACATTCTCTGACATAACGCAGCGATTCATTCCCTCAGTGGTGCTCACAGCTTATCCTTTCAACAAAATCACTCGCGAACTCGCGTTTCGGATTTTGAAGGAAATTAAACCCATGCCTCCGTTCGCGACGGAAACCTGATCATCCAAAGCGGCGCGCCAAGCCTGAACACTATACGGTATGGGAAAAACTTCTGTGCGTGTTTGTTTCCGTGCGACTTCGGTCTTGGTGGAAGCGACCGCAGTGATATACTCAGCCGATGCCAAAGTATTGGTTAATCAGCGATCGCGACGGGCAAGGTACCGGGCCACGTAGAAACGACAGCGGTCTCACTTTTTGGGTGAGCGATGGCGGGCCCTTGGACAAAATTACTAATTGGCATAACCTAAGTGCCTCTGAGTTCCAAACTCTGCTCAAGGCAGCAACGGACCAATTTCCTCCCGATAAAGGCGAAGATCAACGCCACCTCACGATTCTAATCCACGGATTCAATAACAAATTTACTTCCGCCACCGAGTTTTATCAGGACCTTTGCGGCAGACTTTTTGAAGGGCCGGCTAGTCTCGGCCTTTGTATTCTGTACGACTGGCCTTTGATCGATGAAAGGTACGCACGGGCTAGCGGCGAAGCGTTAGCTGATGTTTTATCGGGCTTTTTGGATTGGGTGCCAAGGAAAGAACCAACGGTTTTTACCGAAGCTTGCAGAGCAAAACTATCGGTGATCGCGCATGGTGCGGGAAACGCTGTTTTGAAAAAAGCGATGTCGGTAACGTGGAACACCAAGTACCAGCCCGTGCTCGTCAACTGGGTTAGTGAGCTATTGATGGTTGCTGCCGATGTCGAGAGCGATCTCTTCGACGTGGGAACGCCGGGCTACGGCGAAGGAATTGGTATATTGAATCTTAGCCGTCGCATCACGGTGCTTTACAGCGGTCGAGACGCAGGCTTGCTCTCCTTTGGGCTCAGTGATTCAAGTAGGGGGCGTCTGGGGCGCTCAGGCTTGATGAATCGTCCGCCCGTCGTGAACCAGCCGCCACTGGTTGACAATGTATGGGATATAGATTGTTCAAGTTTTTTTCCCAGCAGCGTGCCGAGCACCGATATCTATGGAGCGTACTTTCTTACGGATGGCGTCCTCCACCTTATGCGGGAAATCCTTCGCGGAGTGGATCGCGGGGTTCTGGATATTCTCGGATACACCCGTGGCACGGCATGGCCATAGGGGAAACACGATTTCGAACGACGCTTCAAACTCCGCCGTTGTTTTATTGCACTTGTCGCGCATCTGGCATGTTCTTTCTCATTCCAGGTGTGTAGCCGCCGACCGCTGGGGAGAATCCGCATAACCTAGTTTTGTTTTATAGAATTCTGCACTCCTCAAGGTCGCAAAAGTGCGGTTGACGAATGGCCAGGAAGTGATTGCCTACAGGTTTTCCAAGGATTCAAGAAGGTAAGACCGTAGGCGGCGTCTTGGACTGGCTGCCTCTGTCCCCCTGCGTCTGGGCGTGTTTTTCCTCGTTTGAGATATTTTGCGCGACGGTGGAGCGAAGGCTGCTAAGGTTTTTGAGCGCGTTGTACCAAAAAGGTGCACCCAGACTGAGCAGCCCTACTGAAAAGAGAACTCCCCAGAGATGACCTTCCCAACCATCGTACCAACGGTTTCCCCAGCGGCCTCGATTATTCCTTGGAAACAAGTCAAAACCAGTGTTATCGAAGTCGGCCTTCGCGGCGGCGTAGTCACTCGCTTGCTTCTTCAGCGTATCAGTGACAGTTCTGTCGACGGCGTCGTTAAACGATTTCAGTAATGCCCCTTTGTTGCCGACCGATCCCAAGGCTTAGGCCTCTTGCAAAATGTTTGGGCTGTCGCCGAGAGCCTTTTCGGCTTGTGAAGCGATGAGAGTGGACTGGGCGACAAGTTTCTCGCGCAAAGCGCGGTTGGATGAGACGAGCTTGAAGATATCGACCGTGTCGAGTTGCAGCCAAGACGCAAAAACGAGAGCGAAAAAGATCGTCGCGATGCGGGTATGCATAGTGAACCACTGCTGCACGCGTTCCTGGCAGATTCCGGTCCAGTATTGGAATTTTTGATAGGCGACTTGTACTTGTGCCCGTACCTGTTCATCAGACGGTGACCGAACGGTGTCGTTCGCCGTCCCGGCAAAGCTCTTCGCAGTTTTGTGCGCGACGCGAATCTTCGCCGCTGCATCATCGATAGTTTTTTCGTCCATGCCTAGTGCGACGAGGAGCGCCTGCGCGCTCTGTTTCTGAGTGTCAGTTGCAGATCGCCTTCCGGTCGCGATTCGGTGAATGGCATCGAAAACTTCGTCAGTTCGGATAGCCGAGGAGTGCCGCCACCAGCGAATAACTGGCCAATTCGGCAGGAAACTGTCCGAAAGTATTGGACCCTTCAAAATGAACCGCGCGAGGTCCTTTGTGTTTTGCTTAAGGTCCGGAGCGATTGCAGCAAAGGTGCTCGACAAGCCATTGAGGAGGTTCAGTCCGCGGAGATTAAACGCAGCGGACGTCATCTGCACCGCAATGGTGATAACCAAGCTGACCACAAGCATTATCAGCACAAAGGCAATGAGTGAATCCAGGCTATCGAGCATAAGATTCTATAGCATCTTCCCTGGACGTCCTGGCGTGAGCACGTGACAAGCGATCTGAGCAATAACCAATGGCAATTGTTGCGACTTGGAGTGTTGCCATACCGTTGGAGGTTGTCTACAAGTAAGCCAGCAAAACGAACCGTAGGTCAAGCCCATCGTTCTGTTGTGCGCCGATGTTGTCAAACTGGATTGCCCGAATCGCCCTGGACGAAGTTGGGGACACCAATGTTGCGGGGATGTTCGGGTCGCGTCGATGGACCCACGCGCTGCTTATTGCGGTCTTGCACCGAACCGGCCGGGGCCGGTAGAATGTCTTAATGCCGAAGTACTGGTTGATCAGCGACCGCGACCGAGGCGGTAATGGCTCACACAGAAACAATGACGGGCTTACTTACTGGGTGAGCGATGCCGGACCGCTAACTGACATTTCGAACTGGAAGAAGGAGACTCCCAGCAAGTTCCAGACGTTGTTAGTCGAGGTCTCTGATCAGTTCCCGTTGCTGGGCCCCGCTGAAACCGAAAACCAGAGCCACATCGCCATTCTGATCCCCGAATCCAGCAATGGTTTTAATTCAGCGACAAGCTTTTATGAGAGCCTTTGCGGTAGACTTTTCGAGGGTCCAAACAGTCTCGGTCTTTGCATTCTCTTTGACTGGCCGTCGCTGGCTGCTGGGGAGTCGGACCGTCGGAATGCCCGAATGTGCGCGGAAGATTTGGCTGATATTCTAGTGATGCTTCTTGATTGGCTCGTCTCAAAACGAGACGACGCCACCAGGGATCCCGCGGCTGCGTGCAGGGCGAAAGTATCACTGATCGCACACGGCATAGGAAACTATGTTCTACAAAAAGCGATGTCGATAGCATGGGCACGCAGATATCAGTTGCGTTTGAGTTTGGTTAATCAGCTGGTGATGGTTGCCGCTGATGTGGACAACGATCTCTTCGACGCGGGCGCTCTAGATAACAACGACGGAACGGCTATGGTCGCGTTGAGCCATCGCATTACCGTACTCTATAGCGGTCGCGATGCAGTCTTGGGAGCCTCAGAGGAACTCAAGCGCTCCGGCAAGCGGTGCCTTGGACGCTCAGGTTTAGCACATCGGCCACCGCTCGCAAGCCAGCTGACGCAGACGGACAACGTGTGGGATGTCGATTGCTCGAGCTTCTTCCCTTCGAGTTTGCGTGAGCAGGAAATTCATGTCGCGTACTTTAAAACGGACGCTGTCCTCTCCTTTATTCGCCAAATTCTTCGCGGACTAGATCAAGGAGGTCTGCAAGTTGCGGTCTCTAGTGCGTCTCAACCTGACGCTGCTACGCGGATGCGGGATTCGGATCACAAACAACAGTCGGTGAAACCAGAAATCGTATTACTCGTGCATGGCATCCGGACGCATGCGACTTGGGAAGAAATGGTCCGCAGCCAGTTGCAGGACAAACCAAAGAGGATTGTAGTTCCGTTGCGTTACGGTTTTATGGACGTGTTTCAGTTTTGGTTCCCGTTGTGGACAAGGAACCGGGCAATTGAAAAAATATATCGTCGCATACTAGACGCTCGATCGACATACCCCGGCGCGTCGTATTCTATTATTGCTCATAGCTTTGGAACGTACGCGATATGTCGGATTCTTGACGATTACCCCGACATTGTTCTTCACAGACTCGTCCTTTGCGGATCAATTGTCCCCAACGATTTCCGGTGGGATCACCTCGCCGGACGACTCGAATCGGAGGTCGTCAACGAATGTGGAAGTCGAGACATCTGGCCGGTTCTCGCTAAGTCCACTACATGGGGCTACGGCGACTCTGGCGCTTTTGGGTTTGGTACTCCCCGGGTTCAGGACCGATTCCATAATTACAAACACAGCGATTATTTTAATCAGGAGTTCGTCGAAGAATACTGGCTCCCATACTTTTTATCCGGAGACATTGTAGATTCGGAATACGAAATTAATCGCAAAGCGATTCCTTGGTGGGTCTCGGTGTTGGGCGTTCCATGGAAGTACGTTGTTGTTGCTGTCATTCTTTTCGGGCTGGTCGCGGCAGTGCTCTACTCACGCGCCTGAAAGTGACTCACCGAGGCCTGTTGCCTTGGCTGGACATCGCGTAAGCGATAAGGCGCCGGACGCGCCACGAGTAACGGACCCTCTGGGTTTATCGGACCAGCGGGGGCGCCTTTTTATCCTAACTGTAAAACGTAGGGATACAAAATAGGTGCTCGCGTTAGCAGCCCGACCCAGATACCATAAGCCTATTAAGGAGCGTCGGTTTAAGGCTAACTGTTATGGTTAGGCTCCTAGCCATAAGCATCCTTTTCGACTGCTCAAAGGCTGTTGACCCCCGGCACAGGCTCTGAGTGCACTGTCCTAAGGCTTATTGATTCTAACAGCTATGCACTAGATCGACATCAACTGAGTTAACAGTTAGCTGGTAATAAACAGCGATAAAACACTGTGACCTGAAACTTTAAAAGCGCTCAGCCGTCTCTTTTCTCTTACCCTTTGTGCTAGGGATAGGTCTAAAAGGGGATCTCCTCCCCGCCTTCACGATCGTGACACCGTGACATTCCCTGTATATCGGGTGTCCTTTCATCCGTGACATTTTCTATTTTGTCACGGGTCAGAGAATCGATCTTTCTCTCGCATGTCACGCTGTCACGGATAGAATCCCCCTCCTCTGGCGGCAAATAGCGCTCAAATGCCTCGCTAAACTCCGCCACTTCATAGCCCTTTGCTCGTTCGTCACCGATGCGCAGCGTTTTTGAATGTATGCCAAAACCGGCAAGGTTGCGCGCGAGCCACCGTTCAGTGATTGGTTTACCGCGACAGACTTCGGGCCAAGGGCGCTCGCTCATTTGCCGCAAGGTGTCGATAAGGTCCTTGGAGAACATCCGTTCGCAGGCAAAAAGCTCCCGAATATCGGCCAGTAAGTTCACGCGGAGACTTTCGGCATCAGCGTCGTTACGATTGGTCACTTGTGCAAACGCGTCCGCGCACCGCTTCGGCCAATCCCCGCCTGCAGCTTCAGCAATCGCAAACAACGGACGCCAATTATCAGCCTGGCGGTTAAACAGGCCTTCAGGTAATGTTGGATCACCGGCCGCAATTCGTTCGCGGTTATCAGCACACCAGCGCGCGAGCTTCCGGCGGATTTCCTCCTCGCTATCAACACGACGCGGATCGAATCGCGCTCTTAGCTCGCCTCGCTTTGCGCGTTCCAGTCGGAGCACGATCGACCTATCGTGAAGCGTGACCGGCAGCGCGCCAATGCCACACAACACCGCTGGAGTGTAAGCCTTGAACGCGCGCACTTCGTGGCCGTCACCTTCGCAACGATAAACTTTCGCGCCGCGTCTGTGTCCCGCGTTTAACAAGCCGCGCAGTTCCTCATTGTCCCTAAGCCATGCGTCATACTCATCCGCAAGAATCACTGGGGCGCCCGCGTCCACTAGACGGAACAGAACTGCAACGCTCAGGTTTTCCGTTAGGATCGGACGAGGGATGAATAGCGAAACCACATCGCGCAGTGTTGTTTTCCCACAGCCACGTTCAGGTGAAGAGATATTCAATCGTGGCGAGCAAATGAAAACGTCGAATAGGTGAGTGTGCGCGCACCAGAGGCCGAGGACGTCAGCTCCGCCAGGTGGCAATGCGACATAACGGCTAAACGTTTCGGATACCTTGCCAAGGACCTCAGCCCCGTTCACTGGCTCAATCCACAATTCGCTTTGAGGAAAGATCACCGCGCTGCCTTGCAGTGACGCGCGGCTGCCTTTCGTGCGTCTTTCCTCAACAAGCCTATCAAGTACAACTTCACGGCAGCCTAGGCGTTTAGCCTGCTCCTTACGCTGACGATCGTACTCCAGTGGCGGCAACGCGGCCAAAGCCTCAACCGCTGTGTCGTCAGCGCCATTGACGTTTGCTGCGCCGTTGCGGCATTCGGACTTTGGAGTAAGTGCCTCTTCCCGCTTCATTGGCACCGGCGGCGCGCTGCTCTTCGCGTGCTCACCTAGTCCTAGCCTCTCCATGAAAGACGAAAGAAAAGGCTTCACCTTCGCTTCTTGAATCGACGTGCTGTTCAGGCTGCTCCTCCTGTGTTAATAAACCGATCTAGCTCCGAAATAGAAATAAGAATGTGGCGTAACGCTCGGTTAGGCTTGATGAGTCCGCGCTTGATTAGGCGTCGAATCGATACAGTTGATAGCCCTAAGTACTCTGCAGCTTGCCTTAGTTTGAGAGCTCGCTGGCTTACCTGGGGGCAATTAGGTTTAATTGAGTTCATACTATAAGAAACTTCGCTGACGGCACTCCACGCAACGGAAATTTTGCAGCATTTTGAATAACTGAAGAAGCTCAGTGTCTGGAGTAGCTGTAGGTTGCCTGCACGCTTTGCAGACGATAATTTCCGTTGTTAAAAACGGAAGCTGTGGTATGTTAGGTAGTAGGCTTAAGCTTACTGTTGGGAGCTATCTAGACTATATGATAATACCTATCGGAAAACACAGCGGAAAAAGCGTTGAGTGGCTTGTTCTCAACAGGCCCGACTATGTGAAGTGGGTTCTAAAAGAACCTACGCGGCCTGGTAGTGGCTTAGCATCTGTTAAAGCCGAATCACTGCGATTGATCTCGCTTGTTGATGAGAAGCCTATAATAAAGCCGTGTCACAATTGTTCGAACACTGCAACTAGGTTTACAGGATACCAAGAAAACTCCTATACGTTCTACGCGTGGTGTGAAACGTGCGACCCTTATCGACTTAGCGGGGCGGTCGAATGGAAACTCACGGTTATTCGCACATACAAGGATGTGTTGAACTTTATTGAGCGGCGCTGCGATGGACGACGAGGCGAGTATCGGCTCGCAATAAACACAATTGCGATGGCCAAAGGTTTTCCTGAGAGAAGCTCTGAGGCGGGAATACAGAAATTCCTTGGCGAGGTTCAGGGCGATTCGGAAGACCCTGGTTATAGCTCCTTCGACGCTAGTCCCGCGAGATCACCGGAACTCGTGAATGCGTAAACTTTACGGCAGGAACCGTCACGCCGCGCTGCAAACGCTACCACATTCTCCGGCTGTTCGTCTCTCATCAGCTCGGCCATGCGTTGAGAATGAGTAGGCTGAACGTGGCTATAGGTGTCGAGAATCAACTTCCCGCCGTCTCTGTGACCTTGCCAGTCAGCGATAACCTTCACGTCTACACCTTTTTCAATTGCGCGGGTAATGAACATCCGCCGAAGCGAGCGTTGACTGAATAACGGTAACCCCAAGCGGCGACATGCACCGGCAAGCGCTTTTTTGGCGTCCCGAACGTTGAACACAAGATCACCATTGGCTTTGTTTTCACACAGCCTTTCCAGGAGTGGCCTAACTTGCGGAAAAATTGGAACTGCAAAGCCTGTGCTTGTCTTGTGGCGGAACGTGACGAATCGACCCGCATCGAAATCAATATCCGCAACTGTAAGTGAACTGGCCTCAGCCTGACCTAACCCGGCTAGCCCAAGAAATTCCAAAAAATCGGCGCTATCCTGTGCATCCGCATTGAACGGCTGCGCACGCACGTCGGCAATGATCGCCTTGAACTGCTCATAACTCGGAGTCGGCCGGATCGGTTTTTCGCGCTTCGCGTAACGCAGGTGCGCCGCGGGTGAAGCGGCAATGATCCGATCGCGCAGGGCAAGCGCGAAGATTTCCTTAACGGACGAAATAAAGAGATTTCGTGAGGCCGAACCAAAATGGTAGCGCGACAGCCACAGATCGACATCGCTTGGCCTGATCTTTCCAACCTGGGTCAGCTTGCCGGTTGGCCAGTGGTCCTTGATTCGCCCGACGATGAATGTTTTCCGTTCAATGGTTTTGGGTTTTTGATGCTGTATCGTTGCCAAATACCGGTCGGCTAATTTCTCCAACGTGATCCATCCCTGAGAGCGGTCGATTTGCCGCAGTTCATCCTTTAGAGCTGCGAGATTACGCCGTGCGAGGGCGGGATCAGTGGTCCCTAAAGAGCGTTTGATTTCCTTGCCGTCCCTCTTGATCCGAGCATAATAGACCCGGTTCGATGAATACCGGTAAAGAGATTCGCCAACCTTCTGTAGGACGCCATGTTTGGGCTGTGTTGCTTCCATATAGTAATATACAGGTGTGCAAAAGGAGTGGACAACGGAAATTTTTGCCAAATTTATTTGAGCCGATTTTCATAGGTAAAACGGGGGTATAGCTCAGCTGGTAGAGCGTCTCGTTCGCAATGAGAAGGCCAGGGGTTCGAATCCCCTTACCTCCAGTCTTCGCTCGTGTCGGAGAGGAGAGCGAAGACTGTCGCGCCGTAGCCTTGGCGGAGGCTGTTTCCTATGCGTCGTCAACCGCTTTTTCGATAGAGGCAAAAACGCGTGCAGCGTCCGAGAATGAGGGGCTCCCTATAGGTATTGCCCTGGTGCGAAAGGCCGCCTCCTCGTGTGCGCCGAATATTTTTTGGACGGATTGATTGGCAGTGCTGAAAGTGTCGTTTCTTTGTCTTGAATAGCCGCCAAATAAGCTTGCGCAAAATTCGAAACGCAATCATGATCATTGCGTGAAAACAGGAAAGAGGTTTAGTCGCCTGTGCAGTTCGTCGGTTCGATGCGCAAGTGTCGCGCT
>WNGB01006382.1_pt1 | contig 39881 bp, 7 predicted proteins | sample 5400681 | NCBI WGS metagenome assembly WNGB01 (sample SAMN13153367, study PRJNA577476) | soil metagenome | isolation source: 115 cm soil or saprolite under grassland replicate 2 | place: USA:California | collected 2016-06-15 | reverse complement strand
TGAAGTCGTAGTTGACGCGCTCCGCGGTCTGAGTGGCGCCGGCCGGCACCGGCGGGATCAGCGAGACGAAGTTGCGCCGGAGCAGGAAGCGGTCTGAGCCGAGCTCGTCGTCGACGCCGTAGATGTCGAGCTTGTCGGTTCCGTCGTCCTCGGCGCCCGAGTCGTGGTTGTCGATCAGCGAGACCGGGTGCGCGGACGAGTACGGCGTGCCGGTCAGGTAGACGATGACGTGGTCGCTGTCGCGCTGGCCGTCGATCGAGAGCAGCGCCCCAATCCCGTTCGTGCCGGTCTCGGCGCCTGCGTCCGTGACGTTGACCTTGACCGTGTCCTTGTTGGACGGGACGGTCACAGGGTTGACCGTGCGCGTGAACGCTGCCGGGCTGCCGCTGTACTCGACGGTGACGATCCCGGTGACGGGGCCGGCCAGGAACGTGATCACCTTGTCGCCGTAGTCGAAGTCGTAGTCGACGCCGAAGGTTTTGGTGACGCCGCCGATCTTCACGGTGACGGCGGTCTTGCTGTCCAGGATCCGGTTGACGCGGACGAACGGACGGTTGACGATGTCGAACGTCTCCGTGGCCGGCACAACCGGGTCGTCGCCCTCGATCTCAGCTCCGCCTTGGATGCTCTCGACGGTGACGAGATCTGCGCCGAGGCCCGCGCTGACGCGCGTGGTGCCGGCGTGCGTGCTCGCGACGTGGAAGCTGTCGTTGCCGGCGCCGAGCGCGACGTGCAGCGCCTCGATGCCCGAATAGACGATGCCCTGCGCGGCAAGCCCGAGGCCCGTGATGTTCGCGGCCGTTAGACGACCGGTGTTGTTCGTCAGGTCTCCGCTGTCGTCGACGTTCAGACGGTCGACGTCGATCTCGTTCAGGCCGACGACCCTGAGCTCGGCGTCGATGCCGTCGAGCAGGCCCTCGAAGTTGCGGTTCTGCAGGCCAGCCCTCGTCCCGACGTTGATCACGTCGTCGCCGACGCCGGTCGAGATCGTGTGGGCGCCGATCGTGAACGAGGTCACGAGGCCGTCTCCAGCGACCGTCGTCAGGCCGCTGGTCGTGCGGACGTTGAGCGTGTCGTTGCCGCCTCGACCCTCGACCGTCGTGTCGCTGGTGTGCGTGCTCACGATGGTGAAGGTGTCGCTGCCCGACCCGAGCGCCACGTTGACGTGCTCGACCGCCGTGTAGTCGATCTGGCCGCCCATATCGAGGCCGCTGATCGTCGTGGAGGTGAGCGTGCCGACGTTGGCGTTCGTATCGCCGGTGTCGTCGACATTGAGCGTGTCGGATGCCGACGGGAGGCCGCCGTCGATCGAGAGGACCGCGCCGATGCCGTCGACCGTGCCGTTGACGTTGATGAAGTCGAACGTGCCGGGCGAGATCTCCCAGCGGCCCGCGAAGCTGCCGACCGAGATCGTGTCGTCGTCGTCCTCGGCGAAGACGCTTGTCGGGCCGGCGATCGTGCGCACGGCGATCTGGTCGTTGCCGACGCCCGTCTCGAGCCTCGTCGAGCCCGCGTGGGTGCCGTAGATCGTGAAGATGTTGACGCCGCCGTCGAGGTAGATCTCGACGTCGGTGTCGGGCGCCGTCGGGCCGCTCTTCACGGGCTCGCCGCCGAACTGCACTTGCGATTCGTTGCCCGCCGCGACCTTCGCCTCACCGCCGGCGTACGTCAGCGGCACGAACGCCCCGGCCGTCGCACCCGGTATGTACTTCGGCGCACCTCGCTTGTGCAGGATCCGGTTCCCGCGCTGGTCGAGGTAGTACAGCTTCGTCGGGTCGGTCGTCAGGGTCGACGAGTACGTAATGATCGTGTCGTCGTCGGTGCGCGCGAACTCGAAGCTGCCCAGCCCGAGGTCGACGACGACCGGGTCGCCCGCCTGCACCTGCTCCGTTCCGAGGTAGCGCTGGATGTCGCCGCTCTTGTGGAGGGCCTGCACGGCAAGCGTGACCTCGAGGGTGACCGTGCCGGCGATCTTCGTCGGATCGAGCGCCGTGGTCAGCGTCAGGACGCCGGTCGCACGGTCGAAGGTGAAGCCCGCTCCCTCGTACAGCGCGTAGATGCCCTTCTCGCTGCGAACGACCAGCGCGACCACGCGGTCGGGCGCAGTCGTCGAGCTCACGGCCCGCGCGAAGTCGAGCGTCCAGCCGGAGAGGCCGCTGTTCGGGTTCAGCGTCATCGTCCCGCCCGTCAGCAGGTTCAGCGACAGGCTGGCCGCGTTGTACGTGAACTCCTTCGCGCCCGGCTCGAAGATCAAGTCGCCGCGGTCGTAGATGACGACGTCGCCGGCACGGTGCGTGAACAGCGAGCCGTCGAAGTTCAGGACCGGTCGGCCGTTCTCGTCGACGACCGGCTCGCCACCGAGGTAGCGGCGCAGGGCGCCGGCGTCGTGCAGCACCGGGTCGCCCGCGAAGTGCTGCATCTCGTCGGTCGCGATGTGTCGGAGCTGGATCCCGAAGGGATCGTTGACGGCGGGGCGACCCGACGCGGACTGGTCGTAGACGCCGTCGTTCGCAGCGTGCGTCCGCGCCGAGAGGACGATCTTCCCGTCTACGTCCTGCGTCGCCTTGAGGACACGCTCTCCGCCGACGTACGTACGCTCGCCGCTCGGCGTCGGATAGTTGACGATCAGCGTGCGAGCCGCGCTCGCCGACCCGACGGTCAGCGTCGAGCCCGACACGCTCGCCGCGAGCGCTTCGTACGTCGTGACGCTGACGACGCCGCCGCTGACGAGGTCGTCGCGGAGCTGGAGCGTCGTCGTGCCCGGCGCGACCTGGAACGTCTGCGCCGCCTGCGTGCCCGCGGTCGTGTTGTAGACCACCCGGACGACGATCGGCGTCGCCGGGGCCGCGATCGTGACGCGGTTCGTGATCGCGTTCGAGGAGTACTCGGTCGAGCCGAGCGCGCGCGTCGCAATCACGACGACGCGCGACGGATCGTGCGGCGCGGTGCCGATGGTCGCGGTCGTCCCGCCGGCCGCCAGCGCCAGCGTCTCGGTGACGGTCCCCTGGTGGAACTCGATCTCGCCGGACACGATCCGGTCGACCCCGATCGGAGTGGGCGTCTGCGAGCCGTTCATGCCGCTTTCGGAGCTGCCGTTTACGACCAGCCGGTCGGTGTCGCCGGTGAAGGTCTTGTAGTCGTCACGCGTCGTCGTGAAGGGCGCGGTCTCCATCCGGTTCACCTGGATCAGCGCCGGCAGGTCCTTGCCGTTCGACTGGTACGTGATCAGGCGGTTCTTGAGCTGCGCGAAGAGCGCGTTCGGAGCGCCGACCGCTGCCGCGAGCTCGCCCGTCGGCACGGTCGTGAACGCGCTGCCGGTCTTGATCGAGGTCGGGAACGCCGTGGCCGCGGTCGAGCTCTCGGGGCCGCCGTGGTCGACGAGGATCTCGAGGCCGTCGAGGAAGAAGTCGCCCGACTGGCCGACGAGCTGGATGTAGCGGTAGGCGGTGTTGTTGCCCAAGCCGATCGAGTACAGCGCCGCCGTCGAGGTGGTCGTCCCGCGCGTCGCCTCCACCCAGCTGCCGCTGGTTCCGTCGACGCTGACGTAGGCACGGATCTGCGCGAAGTCCGAGCCAGGCTTCGCGTACACCTTGAAGTCGGCGCCGCTCGCGTCGACGACCAACATCGCGGCCGAAAGCTCGCGACGCAGGCCTCGGTTGTCGACCCAGAGCTCGGTGCCCGGGAACTTCGTCACGAACGACTTCGGGTTGAGGTAGCCGTCGGTGCGCGAGGTGAACGTCTTGTTCCCGTTGACGTCGATGTGCACCAGTTGCGCGCTCGGATCGCTCATCGCAGTGATGATCGACGGGCGTAGTCCGGCGGCCGGCGAGCCGCTGACGAGCACGCGGTTCCCGGAGGCGTTGATGTAGACGTCCTTGACCGAGTCGGCCGGCAGGTCGCTGCTCGCGGAGATGATGAGCGGCATGCCCGTGTCGAACGTCGTCGGCTGGAGGCTCTCGTCGAGCCACAGCAGGTCGTTCGGGTCGATGAACGGCGTGTCGGTCGGCGTCGTCGTCTGGTCGCCGTTCTCGTCGAGGTACACGAGCTGGTTGCTCGAGTTGCGGTGCTGGATGCCGAGGCTGTTCTTCTTCTGGCGGCCGCGCTCGACGACGCCGCGCTCCTGGACGCCCTCCTCCTGGACGAAGTCGCGGACGACGGTGCCGTCGCGCAACACGACCGCGTTGAGGTACAGCAGCCCGTCGGTCGGGTCGCGGTAGATCACCTGCTGGAGGACCGCGTCGGAGTAGCGAATCGTCTGGCCGAACGCGTCGACAAACGAATGCGTTGGATTGGCGGTGTTCACGAACACCGACGGGAACGTGCCGAGCATCGAGTTCGGCAGGCCGACCTCGCTGAGGTTCGCGATGTGCGTCGTCAGCTCGTCGATGTGCGCGGCGCCGTCGAAGCGGACCTCGCCGCGGATGTTCTCGAGCGTCGCACCGTCAGCCACCGTCAGCGTGTCGTCGCCGTCGCCGCCGAGGACGGTGGTCGGGCCGGTGATCTGCTTGAGCGTCACGAGGTCGTTGCCGTCGCCTGCCACGATTCGCAGCGCGACCGACTCGCGCTCGGCGAGCGGCACGAGGCCCGGGATGACGTGGCCGAGGCTGTTCTGCCCGCGGCGCTCGGCGAGCGCGACGGTGAAGTCGTCGTTTCGCGAGATCCCACCGCCAGGCTGCTCGTCCGCGAGCCGGAGGTCGATGTTCTCGATCCCGCGCAATAGGACGCCCCAGCTCTTGGACGTGTCAGGCGCGACGAAGCCGGCCAGCGGGATCGTCATGCCGAGGCCGACGAGCTCGACGAACCGCTGGTCGTCCTGCTGTTCGTAGATCGGGTCGCCGTTCTGGTCGAGCCCGACCTGCGCGAACCGCGGCACGATCCGGTTGATCAGCATGCCGCTCTGAGCGAGCCCGCTCCCGTTGTGGACGATCACGGTGTCGCCGCCGGCCTCGACCGTCTCGCCGCCGTCCAGGATGACGCGGCCCTGGATTCCTTCGACCGTCATGCGCGCCGGCAGCTTCAGCACGAACGGCGGCGGATCGACGATCAGCTTCTCCGGCTGCACCTGCGCGGTCGCGCTCGTCAGGACGCCGCGCTCGTACGACACCCGCAGGTTCTGGACGGTGACGCGGATCTTGTTCGAGAAGACGAGCCCGAAGAACGACGTGACGATGATCGACTCGGCGAAGATCCCGTCGTACTCGAGCCGCTCGTTGCGGAAGTTCGGGATCCGCGTGCGCCACGAGTCGAACCACCCGTGGATCGTCTGCTCGACGGCTTGGACCGCCTGCGTCTGGAGCAGGCTCGGGTTGAAGAACGAGAAGATCGTCTCCCAGAAGCTGAGGTTGTACTCGAAGACGAAGTTCCCGAAGTTCAGCTGCTCCTGGACGAAGTTCAGCTGCGGCGGGAGCTGTACCGTCAGCGGCGGCGGCGTGTACTCGAACGACGGCGGGTCGAAGACGATCGGGGGGTGATCGCCGCCAATATGGATCACGTCGTCGCCGGAGCCGCCGACGATCGTCGTCGTGAACGACTCGTTCGTGCTCAGGATGTAGAAGCGGTCGTTGCCGCCGCCGCCGTTGATCTCGAGCGCCTCGATGTTGCGGAAGGCGACGATGCGGCCGGCGCCTGCGACCAGGTTGCTCGTGATCACGAAGACGTCGCCGATCGGCGTCCCGATCAGGACGAGGGTGTCGATGCCGGGGCCGCCGTTGATCTCGACGGGACCGTTCTCGAGGTAGTCGTAGCGGTTCGAGCCCTCGCCGCCGAACACGCGGTTGAGGTTCGTGACCTCGTCGGGCCTCGCGGCGTCCTCCTTGAGGACGAGGAACGTCTTGAGCAGGAACCGGTCGTCGCCCTTACCGCCGTGCAGGTACAGCTGGGCCCGGTTGAAATTGACCTCAAAGTTGTCGTTGCCGCCCTCGCCCATCGCGAACAGCGGGTTCGAGTTGCCGTTCGTAAGGCCGTCGCTATCGACCACGGGCACGCCGTCTGGGAACTCGAGCGTGCGGTTGCCGGTGTCCGGCTTCAACGGCACAGTGCCGACGACCATCTGGTCGTCGCCGCCGCCAAGCTGAATCAGCGTCACCGCCGCGGTGTCGTTCGAGAGGACGGTGTCCGTGCCGCCGAGCGCGTTGATCGTCACGAGTTGGACGCCGCGGTAGCTGACGATGTTCCGATCGCTGCTGGCGAGGTCGCCGAAGGTGACGGCGCCCGTGCGCGTCGAGTTGCTGCCGACGGCGTCGAGCGTGATCTGGTCGCCGCCGGCCGTGCCGTTGATCAGGATCTCGTCGAACCCGATCGAACCGGTGTCGCGGATGCCGATGCGCGCCTTCGTCGTGCCGCCGCCCAGGTTGACCACGTAGAGCTCGTTCAGGTGGCCGAGCGAGCCCGTGTTGCCGACGTTGTCGAGGGTCGCCGTGCGCGTCCACGGCGTCACGCTCAGGTCGACTGCGCCGACCCGGATGTGACCGTCGGCGTCACCCACGACGAGGATGTTCCGGCCGCCACCACCGGAGATCCGCGCGACCTCGAACAGGCCCTTCAGGTCCTCGACGATGGCGCCGCTCGCATACCGATCGGCCTTGTCCGGCAGGCCCATGACGGGGTCGTCCTCCCTGAACGACTCGGCGAGCTCGGCTCCGGACGCGGAGTTGCCGATCACACCGCCGGGTGTGAGCGCTGAGTCGTCGGCGCGGAGCTGCGGCATCGCGACCGGCTTCGTCCCGGTCTCATCCGAGAAGGTGATCGTCCAGCCGTACGGGCTCGGCGTCGAGCCGGCGAGCGCCACCGTCACCTGGCCGACCAGCGACAGCTGCTCCAGCTCGGCCTCGACCGCGCCGGCATCCGCGTTGAACGCGATCTGGGCATACGACTCCCGGATCGAGTGGTTCGGCGAGACCGTGATCGCATCGCCGGAGTACGTGATCCGGCGGTTCGTGGTGTCGACGGACGAGATCGTCCGGCGGCCCGCGACGACGGTGCCGGCTGTGTCGAGGATGTCGATCCGCATGCCGGCCGAGAACGAGCTGATCAGGTCGACGATGAGCGTGTTCGTACTGCTCGAGGCCGAGATCTTCGACTTCGGCTGATTGTCGAAGTAGAGCGAGAACGAGCCGCCGGCGCCGCTGTGCTGGATCCGCTGCACCTCGGCGACCGCGTGCGAGTCGAGCACGGCCTCGCGCACGGTCGAGACCGCGATATTCGTCTCGTTGCCCGTGAGCGGCGGAGTCCCGTTGAGCGCCTCCATGATCGGGACGTCGCGCGGCGCGCCTGCAGAGCCGAGCGCGTCGATGAACGTGACCAGCCACGTGTAGGGCGCCGTCCCGACGAGCTGCACCGACACCGTGTTGATGTTGGTCAGCGCCTCGAGCTCGCTCTTGATCGTCGCCGCGCTTGCGTCGAACGCGATGTTGCCCGTCGTCTCGCCCGAGAACTTGAGCCGGAACTTGCCGCCGGTGGCGAGGTGCTGGATCCGCTGCGTCTCGTGGCGGGCGGTGACGCCGTCGGTGACGGTGACGATCTGCACCTTGCCGTCACCGAGGATCTGGCCGACGACGAGCTTGTCCTCGAAGAGGCCAATGTCGCGGTCGAACATCTCGACCAGGGTGTCGATGTCGCTCGGTGACGTGCTCGCGTCCTCGAAGACGTCCAGACCCTCGCCGCCGGTGACCGTGTCGCTGCCGGTGCCGCTGTCGAGGACGTCGTCGAACGGCGTGCCGACCAGCCGGTCGTCGCCGGTGCCGCCGATCAGCGTCACGGCGATCTGATTCGTCGCCAGCACGCCCTGCTCGGACGATGCGACGCCGAGCCCGGACGCGTCAATCGTGTCGTTGCCGCCCACCGCGTCGATCGTCAGCGAGTCGCCCTCGCCGCGAACCGACTGGTTGACGACGATCGTGTACTCGCCCATCCGCTGGATGCTCACCTGCGTCCAGCGGCCGGTCTGCGCATCGGCACCCGCGGACGTGATCACGAAGTTGTCGTTGGCGGTGGCGCCGCCGTAGATCAGCAGCGAGTCGGCGGCGCCGTCGTCCGCCTCTGAGACATCGGCGACGACGCGGTTGAACTTCTTGCCGTCGACCTCGAGGACGACCGTCTTCGTCCCGAGGACGGTGAAGCGGTGACCGAACGTGACCTGGAAGGTGGAGAACTGGGCACCGGAGAGGTCGTTGAGGACGAAGTCGTCGCTGCCGCCGCGGCCGTCGATCTCGATGTCCTCAAACTCGTCGAGGTTCTGCGTGACGTCGTCGGCGGTCGAGTTCCGGTCCGAGTCGATCACCGCCCTGAGGCGCGTCGACGTGACCTTGCTGACGATCACACGGTCGGAGATCGGGCGCAGGAAGAAGCGCAACCTGTCGGTGCCGGCGTTGCCGTTGAGCGTCGCCGCGGTGCCGTCGAACAAGAGCGCGACCTCGTCGTTGCCCGCTCCGCCGGTGATCGTCCCGGCGGGACCCGTGAGGTCGTCGTTGCCGCCCTCGCCGTGGATCGCGTCCGCCGCGCCGTTGCCGAAGATGCGGTCGTCGCCGCCGGTTGTCGCGCCGTCGCCGTTGTCGCCGTACATGGTCACAGTGCCCGTCCCGGAGTGGACGATGGTGTCGCCCTTGCGCAGCTCAGCATCAGTTACACCCGAGTTGTTCTCGGCGCCGCCGTAGACGGTCGCGGTGCCGGGGCCGGAGACTTCGATGTAGTCGGCGCCCCCGTCGGTGCCGGTCCCCGTGTCGCCGTACAGCGTCGCGGCGCCCGAGCCCGCGTGTTGCATGACGTCGTCGCCGGTGCCGCCGTAGAGCGTTACCGGCACCGTCACGCTCTTGTCGACCCGGACGGTGTCGTCCCCGTCGCCGAAGTCGCCGCGGATCGAGGTGACCCCGCGGAACGTGTTGCTGCGACCGAAGCCGGAGACCTTGATGATCGCGCCCTGCGCGGTCGTGCCGATCTGCTCGAGCAGCAGCGTCTCGTTCGGCTCGCCCTCGGCGATGTTGCGGCCGATCTCGTCGTCCATGTTTGTCCCGGCGCGCGCGCCGACGTTCAGGTTCAGCTCGTTCCCGGGCGTCCACGTGCGCGTGTTGCCTGCGTCGCCGCCGAGGTAGACCGGCCGCGGCAGCTCGAGGTAGCCGATCGTGAAGCGCGCGGTCTTCTTGACCGTGACGAAGAGGATCTTGATCTTGACCGTGACGCTGAGCTCGATCTTCGTCCGACCCGAGCCCTCTGCGCGGAAGGAGAAGTCGAGGCCGACCCCGGCGAGCGTGATGCCGAAGACGCGCACCTCGACGCTGGCGCCGCCGCTGAGCTCGAAGATGTAGTACGGGTTGCCGATCGGGTCGAACGTCGCTTCCGAGCGGACGCGGAAGTAGAACTCGCCGATCAGGCCGAAGGAAGTCGAGCCGATCACCATTCGGCCGCGGAGCTGGACGTCGAAGTTGCCCCGCGAGTCGAGGAAGACCGAGCCCTGCAGCGTCGCGATGCCGAAGAAGTCGATCTCGGCGTTCGCGCGGAACGACCAGCCGCCGTCCACGACCTCGATCCGGATCCCCGCCTGGAACTTGAGGACCTTGAGAATCTCGACCTTGCCCTGGACGTCGAGCAGGAACGACTTGCCCGCGATGCCGAGGGTGGTCGTGTTGCGCGTGTTCAGCTGCAGCGTGCCGCGCGCGTCGATCAGGAAGACCGCAGCGTCGGCGCGGACGTGCACGTTCAGCTTCATGGCGAAGCCGGGGTCGCTCCCGACGACCACGGCGGCGCCGCCGTCGGCGGAGAACTCGAGTCCGCCCATCTCGAACGACAGCGCGAAGAGCAGCTGGAAGCCGTTCGGGTCGACTCTGATCTCGACCATGCCGGAGCCCTTCGCGAAGCCGAGGAACTCGACCTCGCCCTCGATCCGCAGCAGGAAGCCGCGCTCGACGGTGCTCGAGCCGAGCGTCTGCACGCGCGCGGTTGTGTTCAGCGACAGGAGTGCGGAGACCGAGAACTTGAGGCCGATGCCGCCGCCGAAGCTCGACCCGAGCTCGAGCTGGACGCGCGCGACGAGGCCTTCGCGGTTGATCCGGAAGCCGCTGTCGCGCAGCTGGATCGAGCCGATCGGCGACAGGTCGAGTGAGCCGTTGACGATCAGCTCGATGCCCGGGTTGCTCCCCGCGAGCTCGAGCCGGAACTGGACCTCGCCGGTGATCTTCAACGTGTTGGCGACGATCAGCTCGCCGGCCAGCTTCAGCTTGAAGCCGGCGACCGTGGTGATGGTCGTGGTCTCGACAACGAGGTTGCCACCCGCGTCGCGGGCGAAGCCGGTGAAGTGCCCGTTGCCGTCCTCGTTGACCTTGAACGTCTGCACTGGCCGCGGCGAGGCGAAGGTGTTCAGCTCGAGCAGGAAGACGCCGTTGAGCCGTACGCCCGGGATGTCGCTGCTGTTCAGCGTCAGGAAGACGCGGCCGACGACGCCCGGGTTCGCGCCCAGGAAGACCTGGAAGTTGAGTTGGCCGGTGAGGGAGCCGAGGAGCGGGATCTGCGTGCCGACCGCGCCGGTGATCTCGAGCCGCGCGTTGCCGCCGCCGACCGCCGCCTCGATCTGGATGAAGCCGGTCAGCGTCAGGACGCCGCCGATCGAGATCTCCGCGAAGACGCTCGCGCTGACGTAGATCTCGCCGCCCGGAGCCGCGTTCGGGTCGCGGTTGCCGTCGAGGCCCGGCGCGGCCGCAAAGATCGTCAGCGTTGTCGGGTCGCCCTCGTGCAGGAGCGGGCGGAACGCGTCGGGGATGACGAAGTTCTGATCCTGGCGCGTCGTGTTGAACATCACCGTGACGCTGCCGCGGATGCTGAAGAGGCTGCCGACGTTCGGGATCCCGATGCCGGCGGACGAGTTGACCTTGAGCAGGCCCGCGACGCCCGGGTTTCGGCCCGCCTCGGCGCCGGTCTGGATCACGAGCAAGCCCGTTGCGGCGCCGTAGGTGATCTGCGCGTCGCCGACGCCGAACGACAGCTCGGCCGTGACGTAGAGCTGGAACTTCGTCGGGTCGATGCTGAGGAAGAAGCCGCCCTGCAGCCGGAGCAGGTCGGTCGTCGTCCCCGGCGGGCGGAGGCGCAGCTGGCCGACGAGCTCGAGCGAGAAGCTGCGCGGGCGGAGCTCGAAGGTGCGCGTGATGTCGGCGCCGCCGGTCGCGAGACCGCGCAGCGTCAGCGTCTCGGTCTTCGTGAACTCGGTCGTGTTGATCTGCAGCGTGCCCTTCGCGAACAGGAAGATCCCGAACCGCTCGAGGGCCGAGAAGTTCGTCTCGAGCGTCGCGACGCCCCAGAACTGCGGCGAGTTGCTGAGCGTGTTGCTCGTGTCGAGGACGAAGCGGCCGGCGGTGGCGCCGACGGTGCCGAGCTTGATGATCTTCAGCTGGCCGGCGAACGTCAGCGTGAAGACGCTGCGTGCGGTGTCGATCTCGAGGACGACTTCGGCCTTGAGATCGATCAGCGGCTCCTCGGTGAGCCCGGCTGCGTCGAGGATGATGCCGCCGGACAGTTCGATGAAGAACGACTGCGCCTGCGTGATCAGCGCGAACTGGCGCGTCGCCGCCTCGTTCCCGTTGCCGTCGCTGTCGCGCCAGCCGGCCGCCGCGAACGTGACGGTGACCTTGCCGACCGAGAACTGGCCGCGGTAGAGGTAACGGAAGGTCGTCGCGTCGACCTGCGAGACGCCGACCTTGAGCAGGTTCTCCGAGCCCGCGCCGCTGAGCGTGAACTCGTCGTTGTCGACGGTCGTCAGGTCGACGGTCGTGCCCGGCGTCGGCGTGTACGTGACCTCGAGCCAGAGTCGGCCCCGGACCGCGTTCTGGTCGGAGAGCGACTCCGGCGTCGCCGCGGTCGCGAGCTGCGACTGCGTCACCTTCTGCCCCGCCGTGTCCTGCCACGACCCGGCGACGAAGCCGACCGTCAGCGTGCCGCTCTTCCAGCCGCTGAAGAAGTAGCGGAACATCGTGCCCGTGACGAGGACGCCGCGGCCGTCGATCGTGATTGCGTCGCCGCTCGAGCTCGACAGCGTGATCTCCGAGTCGTCGTCGGTGATGGTGTCGTTGTCGACCGTCTGGCCGTTCAGCGTGTTGAAGGTGACGTCGATCCAGGAGCGGCTCTCGAGCAGCTCGCGGTCGATCACCTGTGCGTGAGCCGGGTCGGCGATCGTCGCCGTCGCCGAGACGAGCGTGAACTCCTCGACCTCGGCCTGGTTGATCACATCGCCGGTGTCGGCGAACGAGCCGGCGACGAACGTCACGGTGTGCCTGCCGACGCCGAGCTGGCCGGTGAAGCCGTAGCGGTAGGTGTTGGACAGGCCGACGCGGATCGGCGTGCCGGACAGCGGGACGAGGTTGCCGCTCCCGTCGCGGAGCTCGACCTCGCCGCCGTTGATCGTTGCGTGGTCGAGCGAGTTGGAGCCGCTCGGCCGGAACGTGACCTCGATGTAGCCGGCGCTGTTGAGGACGTCGCGGCCGACGGTGGCGCCACGGAGCGTGACGACGCGCTCGGACTGATCCGCGGTCGCCGGGATCGTGCGGACGAGGTCTGCAGTCGAGCCGACGACGTTGAACTTCTGTGTGAACGCGCGGTTCGCAGGCGTGCCGGGCGGTGCGGGAGGCCCGCGTGCCTGGTCGTTCCACGTGTTGGGCTGGAAGTTGATCTCGACCTCGCCCGGCCGGAACGTGCCGTCCAGGATGAAGCGGTAGACACCGTTCCCGAGCGGGACGACCTTCACGGTCTGGCTCGTGGGCGTGACGCCGGAGGCGCCGAAGCCGCCGAGCGCGATCTCGCCACCGTCGATCGAACCGTCGACGAGCTGCCGGTCGACGCCCGGTGCGAAGGCGATGTCGATGAATGGCTTCTCCGTGATCGCGCTCGTGACGTCGTTCGCCGTTCCGGTCGCGTCCGCACCCGCCGGTGCGCCTGTGTACGCGAGCCCGCCCGGCGCGAGTCGGAGCGTCACGTTGACGGCCGCAGTGGGCGGCGCGCCCGGCGCGGTGATGAACACCGGGACGTCGTACTCGCCGGTCGACCCGACGCGGACCGGCGAGCGGTTCGAGTCCATCGTGATCAGGAGGCCGCCGTCGTTCTGGAGCTGGATGCCGTTGTCCGGGTTGGTGTCGAAGTCGACGAACGCGTCATTCGTGACGGAGGACGGCAGGAGCGTGAAGCCGGTGGGAACGTCCGTGCTCGTCGCCGACGTCGGCGGCGTAATCCGGATCACGGTCGGGAAGCCGGCGGTCGCGCTCAGCGGCTGCCGCAGATCGGGGTTCGTCGTCGGGTCGAACGTGTTGTCGGCCGCCGACACCGGGTAGTCCTGTACGTTGCTCGTGTTCGCAATCTCGCGCTCCTTCCAGGAGTTCGCCACGAACTTGTGCTGGACGATGACGACGGCCCGCGTCGGCGACGTCAGCGTGACGGTGAGCTTGTAGCGGAAGATCCCGTCCGAGACCTTCGTCGGCGCGACGGTCGAGATCGTGATCGACCAGCCGAAGCGGTTCGGGTTGCTGCCGAACGCCGGCGCGAACGCCGTCGCCGTCTCCGTCGCGCTCGTCGGGTCGATGATCGCGATCTCGATCTCCTGCACGCCAATCGTGTCCGTGATCTCGCTGTCGATCAGCTCCCAGCCAGAGCTCGCGTTCGGGAAGACCACGGTGATGAAGATGTCCGGCACGCCGATCTGCACGTTCAACGCGTCGCCCGTGAGGTCGCCGATGTTGTACGCCCAGCTGTTTTGCAACAGCGTCAGCATCACGGTGCCGGTCGCGGCCCGCTTGCCGGTCAGCCAGTAGCGGTAGCGGTCCTTGCCCGCCGGCACGCCGTTGAGGAGGCGCGAGGGGGCCTTGCTGCCGTCGATCTGGAGCGTGCCGAGACCCGAGCCGCCGAGGAGGAACTCCGGCGCGAGGTCGGTGATCGAGCCGACGTCGATTGTGAACCGCGTGTCGGTCGGCTGCGCGAAGTCGACGTCGATGTAGCCGCGCTCGTTCAGGACGTTGACGTCCATGACGCCGTTGACGCCCGGATCGATCAGGCGCGCCGTCGCGCCGTCGACGCCGAACGTCACCCTGGACGCGACGTTCTTTGTCCCCGGAGTCACGTTGCCGTCGGCGCCCGTGACGTCGCTCGTCTGGAACTCGTCCGCGGTGAAGTCGACGTTGACGTCGCCGAGGGCCCACGTCGTCGCGGTGCCGAGGTAGTACCGGAACCGGTTCGTCCCCGTCTTCCGGATCGCCGTGATGAGCAGGTCGTCGCCCGTCGCGCCGCCGGCGTCCGCACTCGTCAGCACGGCCTCGACCTTCAGCGCCGTCAGGACGCGCACCGTGGTGACCGGGTCGCTCGGCGACGCCTGCTGGTTCCGGTTCTCGAAGCGACAGCCGAAGCGCCCGGCCTGCGTGCACGCGTCGATCTGCTGCTGCTCGGTGCCCGTAAAGCCCGTGACGACCTCGCGGTTCGGGCCGGCGCGCATGACGCTCGAGCCCGAAAGGACGAGCGGCACGAAGTAGACACCGTCGTCGACCGTCACCGAGGCGATCGGCGTCGGGCGGCCGTCGATCGTGGCGTTGGCGATGCCGGCGCCGCTGAGCGTGAACTCGTCGCCGTCGTCCAGGATCTTCGCGTAGTCGAGCGTCGCGCCCGCCGGCGGCGAATAGACGACGTCGATCCAGTCACCGCCGGTCGTGTTGGTGCGGTCGATCCGCGCGTTAAGCACGTTGACGTCGGCCGATCCACCGTTCCCCGCCGGGTCGACGATCGTCGCCGTCGGCGTGCCGACCGCGGACGCGATCGTGGGCGTCGACCCGTCGACGACGTCGAACTCGACTTCCTGGCCGGACGGGTTGCGGAAGCCCATCTTCAGCTTGCCGTAGATGGTGAGGAGACGCACCTGGTCGGGCACGTCGGCCAGGAAGAGCACGACCACGTTCCCCGACGAGACGCGCGAGAGATCCGCGTAGAGCCGGCCGCTGATGCTGATCGCATTCGCGGCGAAGTTCAGCTTGCCGATGATCAGGATCTTCCCGTCGGTCGAGATCTTGACGACGACCTGGCCGTTGAACACCGCCTCGGACGTGTAGAGCGAGTACACGCGCGCGCTGCCGGTGATCGTCATCGGTGCGGTGAACGCCGCGAAGAAGCCTCCCCCGCCGCCGCTCTGAGCAAGCGTCTTCGCTTGGAGCGCCACCTGGCCCTTGAGCGAGGCCAGCCACTGGTCGGCCGTCATGTCGGTCGGCAGGCCGAACTCGGGGTTGCGGAGCGCGAACGGATCCTCGATCGACGGCAGCGTCTTGAAGAACTCGACGCCGGCCGAGAAGTCGTTCAGCACGAGGCCGATCTGCGGGACGATCATCACGCCGGTCGGCGTCTTCACGTTGATGAACACCTGGAGAGGGCCGAGCTCGCTGAGCCCGACGCGGATCGTGAAGCCGCCCATGCCCATCATCGAGAAGCCGCCCTGGATGCCCAGGAAGAAGACGCGCTGGTGAACCGGCGTCGTCGAGTCGAGGTCGCCGATGATGTTGAAGTTGCTGTCGAGCTTGAGGATGCCGCCGATCAGGCCGGCGTCGAGCTCGCCGCCGAAGAGCTTGCCCTTGACGGTCACGCCGATCGAGCGGATCTCGATGATCGGGAACTTGCCCTGCGCAAGCAGCGACGGCTTGATCCGGATGCCCTGGATCGAGCCCGTGAACTGCAGGTTCTCGAGGCCCTGGATGCTCTGGACGCTCGCCGACAGGATCAGCGTGAAGTCGCCGGGGTCGCGATCGATGTCTTCCCACTCGATCCCGATCGCGTCGATGCGGATCGGCAGCATCTTCATCCAGCCGAAGCTCTCGCCCGTCGCGCTGCCGACGGAGAGGAATACGCCGAAGCCCGGCAGCGCGTCGAACGTGCCGTCGCCGAGGATCCGGAAGTTGCGCGCTTCGCCGGTGATCTCGAGGCCGGCGATCTTCACCTTCGCTCCGACGGACTGGAACGAGACGAGCGCCTCGTCGTCGCCGGCGCCGGTGTCGAGGTTGAAGTCCCGCGCGGTGATCGTCAGGAATTCGCCGAAGCGGAGCTCGAGCGTGCGAGAACGTCAGCTGGATCTTCAGCGCCTCGTCGTTCGGGAGGCCGTCCGGGTTGCGGTCGTCGGCCGTGTTGCGGTCGGTGATCGTCGCGCCGAACGGCTTGCCCGGGAAGAACTTGGCGCCGCCGGTCGCGAAGTAGATCGAGCCGTTGAAGTCGACGCCGTGGCGGAAGTCGACCGTGAAGTTCTGGACGCCGATGCGCAGGTCGTCGAAGACGACCATCTCGCCGAGCTTGACCTCGGTCGTCTCGGCGGTGAGCCGGTTCCCTGCGGGTCCGGTCTCGACGCCGTACGCGAGTTCCGCGCGGCCGAGCGTGAAGCTGTGCTGGCGTATGACGAGGCCCGGAATCAGGTTCGGCAGCGTCGAAGTGGCGTCGACGTTCTGGCCCGAGGCAGGATCGAAGGGCCGGATCGACCCGCGCACCTTGATCGCCGGGAACAAGACGGTCGCGCTGTTGATCCGCACGAGCTCCTGGTCATCGACGGGAGTCCCGTCCGCGTTCTTGGCGTTCGGGTCGTACTTGACCTCGATGCCTTCGGCGGAGATGTCGACGACGTTCGGGATCTTCACTTCGAGACCGGCGACACGGAGGCTGAACTTGCCCGTCGCGCCGATGTCGAAGTTGCCGGCGAGGATGCCGAACGCGTCGACCTTCAGGTCGAACATGCCGAGGATGCCGACCAGATCGGCGGTGATCGCGCTGCTTCCCTGGCCGCCGCCGAACGAGAGGCTCGCGCGGTCGACGCCCACCGCGATCGTGAGGATGACCTTGCCCTCGTCGAAGCCGAAGTCGGCGATCGAGATGCTCGGCCCCTGGAGGCTGAGCGGACCGAGCGTGACGGGGCCGCCGGCCGCCGCGCCACCGGGTGCGGAGGCGTCGAGCGTGAACGTCTGCTTCAGGCCGTTCGCGTTGACGGTGGTGCCTGCGCGGAAGCGGCCGGGCAGGAACTCGACCGTCACGGCGCCGGGCTGGAACACGTCGACGGTGTTTGTCGTGTCGCGGTCCCTGAAGAAGTACCGGTACGTCGCGGAGCCCGTGCCCTGGCCGGAGATCGCAATCGGGACGCCGCCGATCAGGATCGGCTCGCCCGCGCCGTTCACCGCCAGGTCCGCAACACCCGGGCCGACGAGCTTGAACTGCGCGCCGATCGAGGTGAGGAAGTTGTGGTCAATCGTCTGCGCGGGCTCGAGGCTGCGGTACGTGATGTCGATGTAGCGCCGCGCGTTCATCGTCTGCACCGTCATCGACTCGCCGTTTGCGGGGCTTGCGATCTCGGCGATCGGAGGCGCCGCATCGGTCAGGTTCGTCACGACCGCGTATTGCTCGACCTCGCCGAAGTTCGTCGCGCCCGCGCCGCCCGTGCCGCTGTTGTCCGCGAACGTGCCGGGCAGGAAGCGCAGCGTGAGCAGACCGTTCGGAATCGTCCCGCCGGTGAAGAAGTAGCGGAAGGTCCCCGCCTTGTCCGCAACGCGCTCGGGTGTGCCGTTGATCGTGATCCCGCTCACGGGCGAGCCGTTCACGAGCAGCTCGAACTCCTGCGCGGCGTCGAGGATCGTGCTCTCCTTGAGCCCCGTTCCACTGCGGTCGTTGAAGGCAACATCGAAGTAGCGGCGGCTGCCGTCGAGGCTGTTCAACGCCGAGTTGAGGACCTTCGTGCCGCCGGCGACGAGGTTCGCAGTCGGGAAGAGGATGGCGGGCGTCGTACTCGAGGTCGGGAACGGCAGAGCCGGAACGCCGAAGACTTCGAAGCCGTTGACCTTGAACGTGCTGAGGCGGAACCCGGTCGTCGGGCTGATCGTGAAGCTCGCCGAGCCGCCGATCTCGAAGACCTCGGTCGTGCCGATCTCGACCTTCACGCGCGCGTCGGGCACCGCGATGTCGAGGATCCCGCTGGGCTGCCGCGTGAGGATCAGCGAGCCGCTGACGTCGAGCACGCCGGGCACCGCGAAGTGGACGTTCGTCGCGAGGAACGCGAACGAGCCCGGCGCGATCGCCTCGGTCATTCCGGGCAGCGTCTTCGGCGCGTCCGAGGTGTTGACGCGGAAGTCGACGGTGCCCGAGACCTGCAGCCCGTCGAGGCCGACGAGGGCGAGCGTCCCGGTCGCGCGCAGCGCGTACTTGCCGACGCCCGTGTAGCGCTGGAACTCGACGGTTGCGTTGGTGATCAGGACGCCGACCGCCTCGGGGTTCGGCGAGCTGTTGACCATCGACGGCCCCTTGCCGACGAAGATCTCGAGGTTCGCGCCGCTGAACGAGCCGGTGACGGGCGCGGCGCCGCCCGCGTTGATCCGGAAGTCGCCGCGGATCTCGAGGATGTCGCCGAAGTTGAAGTCGACGTCGAGCGCGAAGATCGACAGGTGCTCGGTCGAGAGGACCTTGATGCGGATGTCGACGCCGTTGACGCTCACCGTCTCGTCGACGTTGACGCCGGTCGTGTTGAAGCCGATCCCGCCCGTGACCGAGCCGACGCTCGGGATGTTGGCGTCGCCGAGGAGGATGCCCGCGATCCCGGTCGAGCCGCCGGTCGGCTGGAAGATCACGAGCGCGCCGCGCGCGTTCGAGATCGCACCGGTCGGCAGCCCTGAGATCGTCAGGTTCGCGACGCCGATCTTCGTGATCTTCGTCGTCGCCTTCTGCGCCTGCTCGAAGAAGAAGTCCGCGGTGATGCTCTGGCCGCTGACGCTGAGCGTCAGCCCGTAGCCGGCGATCCGGATGAACTTGCCTGCCTGGAGGTTGAGCGGGACGTTGACGCCGCCGACGTTGACGACGTCGTTGATCGGGGTTGTGTGCGTGTTGAACTCGACGTCGATCGACGACGCGTTGACCGAGAAGAGCGAGCCGAGGTGCACATCGGGCGTTGCGGTGATCTTTCCGGCGACACCGTTGGCTGTGACGATGATCGAGCCCGTCCCGCTGTGGACGCGGAAGTACATGCCGCTCGGGTAGTCGCCGACGATGATCTCCGCTTCCGAGAACCCGACGCGGGTGACCTTGGCCCCGTTCGCCGTCGTCGTCTGCTCGAAGGTCAGGACCGCGCTGATCTCCTGCCCGAGCAGGTTCAGCGTGAACGGCGCGCCCGTCTGGCCGACCTGGATGCGGAACATCCGCCGCCCCTGCGTCGTGTCGATGTCGAGCTTCGCCGAGACCGACCCGATCGGGAGGATCGACGCGAGCGCGGCCTTGACCGTGAGCGTCGCGTTGATCGACGCCGTCATGCCGTCGTTCGCGAGCGAGATGAAGCTGTTCGTCACGGTCAGCTCCAGGAACGTGATCGTGCCGTTGCCCAGCTCGAGCTTGACCAAGTCGAGGTTGATGCGGACGTTCGACCCGACCTTGACGAAGCTGAACGTGCCCGTGAGCTTCTGGCCGAAGACGTCGATGACGACGTCCTTGCCGGTGACGCCGAGCGAGCCCCCGGCGAGGTTGACCGCGTTCATGCCGGTTCCGACGGTCCGCTGGATCGCGGTGGTGTTCAGCTGGATACCTAGCGACCCGCTGACGCTGACGTTCGGGATCGCAACCGCGACCGTCGCCGAGATTACGCCGTAGACGCCGGGGTTCGCGTCGTTGACGATCACAAGCGTCCCTTCGCCGTTGCTGACGACGACAAAGTCGCGCGTCGCGCTGCCGATCCGCAGGTTCAGGTTGCGGATGCCGATCCGCGTCTCGATCGTCTCGAGGTCGGCACCGGTACCGCCGAGCTGTGCGTCGGCGCCGAGCGCGGTCGTGATCCGCTCGAACGTGAAATCCGTGGAGAACCGTTGCGAGAACAGCTCGACGCTGAAGCTCGTCACCTCGACGCGGACGAACTGCGCCGCCGCGAGCGCGAGCGTCCGCGTCTGACCGCCGACGACGAACTGCTCATTGACGGCGACCGGCACGCGCTTGCCGTTCACCACGCGGCTCATGTTGTTGATCGTCACGTGGACGTCGACCGGGCCGAGCATGGGGCCGGAGCCGAGGTTGATGGTCGCGCGCGCAGCGAAGTCGCCGGCGAGCCCGTCCGGCGTGATCAGCAGCAGCGCCGTGCCGCCCGTGACGTTGAGACCGATCGAGCCCTGGCCGACGAACATGGTCACACCGTCCGCGGCGACACGAAGGACGCGCACGTCGTCCGAGGTGTTGACCACGCCGTCGGCGCCGGCGTTGCGAACCTGCTCGAACGAGAACGCGCCACCGATCGAAAAGCTGTTGAAGAACGAGAGGCTCGTGGTGACGTCGACGCGGAGGTACGGGCCCGCGGGCAGCGAGAGCGGCGTCCCCGATGCGAACGTCACGTTCACCGGAGCACCCGTGTTGTTGATCTTCAGGGCGATCGCGGTCGCGCCGATCGTGACGCCGGCCGGCAGGTGCGGGATGATCGTCGCGCTGAGCTCGCCCGCGAGGCCGGCGCTGGTGATCACGAACCGCCCGGTTCCGCCGGTGACCTCGAGCCCGAGCGGCGCCGCGCCGTTCGTCCCGAGGAACATCGACACACCTGTCGCTTCGATCTTCACGACGCGCTCGTTTGCCGTGTTGCGCGTCTGCTCGAAGTCGAAGTTGCCCGTGATCGTCTGGCCGAGGATCGTCAGCGAGACGTTCGTGCCGCTGACGCGGAGGTAGTTCCCCGAAGGCAGGTTGATCGCGAACGGCGCGTTGCCGACGAGGATCGTCTTCGTCACCGCGGTCGCCGGACTGGTGTTGTTGAGCTCGATCTTCAGCGTCCCGCTCAGCGAGACGCCCGGGATGTTCACGGAGACGGTGCCGCTGATCGTACCCGCGAGCCCGCCGGCGGTCTGCACGAACGCGCCCTGGCCGTTCGTCAGCGAAACGAAGTCCGTCGTGCCGTTGCCGATCCGCAGCGAGACGTTGCGCGCCGCGATGACGAGGACGTTCGTGTCGTCGCTCGCGTCGGACAGATTCGTCCCGAGGTCCTTCGTCTGCTCGATCGTGAAGTCGCCCGACAGCGACTGGCCGAACACGGTCAGCTGCACACCGGTGCCGCTGACGCGGACGAACCGACCGGACGGCAGGTCGAGCGTCAGCGTCTGGCCCGCGACCGTCATTGACTCGCTCACCGACCGGTTGACCGCGTTGATCGCCACGCCGAACGTGCCGGAGAGGCCGATCCCCGCCGGGAGCAGACCCGTGAAGTTGACGGTGCCGCTGAGCTGGCCGGCGAAACCGCCCGTCAGCGGGTTCGCGGGATCGCTGCGCGGCACGAGCACGAGCAGGCCCTGGGCGTTCGTGAGCACGTTCGGGTGGGTGGCGCCGATGCTGAGGCTGACGCCCGTCGCCGCCAGGACGAGCCGCCGCTGTCCCAGTGCGTTGGTCGTCTGCTCGAGCGCGAAGTTGCCGGTGACAGTCGGGTCCGCGGTGCGAACGACCGCATGACCGGTGTGCGCGTTCAGCAGGGCGGCGACGTGGATGACGTTGCCGACGATGTTCGAGATCGTCCGCGTCTCGAGGTTGGTGCCGAAGCCGACCGCGATCTCGTCACCAATGGTGAAGCCGTCGATCGACGACAGGGTCAGCGTCGTGTCGCCCGAAGCGGCAGTCCCGACGACGTTCGCCGACGGGCCGATCGTCAGCGTGATCGCCGTGCCGTCGATCCGGAAATATGGGCCCGCCGGCAGCAGCGTGCCGCTGCGCAGCGTGACCGGAGTGCCGATCGTGTTGACCCTCACGTCGAGTTGGCCGCTGAGCGTGACGCCCGGGATCAGCGTCAGCGAGCCGCCGAGGCCGAGCGAACCGGCGATGCCGCCGCTGCGAATCTCGAGCTCGCCGCTGAGCGCGACGCTCGCGATGCCGTCGCCGAGCGTCAGCTGCGCGCTCGGCACGGAGATGCGCACGATCCGAGTCCCGTCCCCGGCGAGCGTCAGCTGCTCGAACTCGAAGCTTCCAGTCAGCACCTGTCCGAGCACGCTGAGCGTCACGTTCGTCCCGCGTACGCGCAGGTACGGGCTGCCGGTGCTCCCCGCGGGTGCCGAGAACGTGAACGCGCCGATCGCCGCGCCGTTCCCGAGGCTGCCCGCGCCGTTGTTGAGGTAGAGCCGGTTGGACTGCGCGCCGTTGCCGGCGACGAGGTCGAGGTCGCCGTCGCCGTTGAAGTCCGCGGTCGCCAGCGCCTTGGCATTCGAGGCGCCGCCGCCGAGGTTCGCCGCCGCGGCGAGACCGTTCCACGACTTCAGGCTCCAGGCAAGGCCGCTCGCCGCCTGGGCGAACGCGCGGTCGAGCATGACCGTCGTCCCGTCGACCTGCGAGGCGATCGAGAAGCGCGTGCCGCCGATGACGATGATCCGCCCCTCGTCGCCCGACGTGAACGAGGCAGACGCAGCGATGAACTTGTCGAGCGCCGCCGGCGTGTGGTCGGTGTCGCCGTCGTTCCCGGAGCTCGTCGTCGTCGTGCCCAGGTTGCGGTAGACCTTGTTCGCGATGCTCGTGCTGGCCACGCCGAGCACGACGTCCAGGGCGCCGTCGCCGTCGACGTCGAGGACGGCGAGCGACCCTTGCTCGCCGCGCCGCTGTTCGCCTGGACGAGGTCGAGGTACCCGTCGCCGTCGAGGTCCGCGAGCGCCACGGCCTTCGTCGTCGCCGACGGGCCGATCGCCTGCGGCGCCGTGAAGACCGTCGCCGCCGAGCCGCTGTTCAGATAGAGCTGGGTCGAGCCGCCGCTGTAGCCGACGACGAGGTCGAGCTTGTGCGCCGCGTCCTGGTCGATGTCGCCGAACGCGAGCGACGTGACGTTGCCCGTGGCGGTCAGCACGCCCGTCTTCTCCGTGAAGCCGTTCCAGCCGCGGAGCGTGAACTCGAGCAAGGTGCCGGGGGTCGCGTTCGCGTGGAGCGTCAGTGTGGTCGCCGTCTGGTTGACGACGAAGAACGGCGTGCCGACGACCGTGACGATCTTCCCGATGTCGTTTGCCGTGAACCCGCCGGCGGCGGACGTCAGGACGTTCGGGGTCCCCGACACGATCTCGCCGTCGGCACGCGACACCTCGGAGCGGCCGCCGTTGGTGTAGAGGCGGCTCGTCGCACCGGCCCCACCCACGCCGACCACGAGGTCGAGGTCGTTGTCGCCGTCGAAGTCCGCGAGCGCGAGCGACGAGGCGCTGTCATACGTCGGCCCCGGGACGTCGATGTTCGTGCCCGGGACGGCGAAGGGCGAGAAGACGCCGGTGCCGTCGTTCAGGTAGACGCGGTTCGCAGTCGCGCTGCTCGTCGCGACGACGAGGTCGAGGTCGCCGTCGCTGTCGAGGTCGCCGAGGGCGAGCGCGGTCGTCGCGTAGGCGACGTTCTCGATCTTGATCGCCGGCAGGGTGTCGAAGGGACTGCCTTCGCCGTCGTTGAGGTAGAGCAGCGTCGACGTGTTCAACGTCGTTCCGTCGGTGCCGACGACCAAATCGGGCAGCGAGTCGCCGTTGACGTCGCCGACAACAACGGCGGTGGTCGTCCCCGGCTGCGGGCCGAACGTGATCGTCTCGTTGTTGATCGTCGTCGTCGAGTTGTTGATGACGAGCGAGAAGCTGCCGGTGACGGAGACGCCCGGGATCGTGATCGAAACGGTGCCGCTGAGCTCGCCCGCGATGCCGCCGGCGTTGATGACGAAGAAGCCGAAGCCGTCCTCGAGCCGGACGAACGTCGTCGTCCCGTTGCCGAAGCTGGCGTTGACCTCGCGCGCGAAGACGCGCGTGACGGTGCCGCTGCTTCCTGTTGCGCGCTCCAGCGCGAAGTCGCCGCCGATCCGCTGGCCGGCGAGCTCGAGCACGACGTCCTCGCCTTCGACGCGGAAGTACGGGCCCGTCGGCAGGCTCAGAGTGACGTCCTGCCCGTCGATCTGGAACTGCTCGGAGACCTCGAGCGATGTCGTGTTCACGGCGACCGAGAACGTCCCGACGAAGCGGGCGCCGAGCGCACCGCCGCCCGGGATCGTGATCGAGACGCCGCCCGTGATCCGGCCCGCGAGCCCGGCGGCCGTCCGGATGAAGTAGCCGGTGCCGCCCGTAACGGACGCGCCCGCCCCGGCCGTCCCGACGGTCAGCGCGACGTTGGAGACCGCGATGCGGACGATCTTTGGCGGCGGCGTGCCGGCCGGCGCCGACGGGCTGAGCTGGCCGTCGACCTGCTCGAAGTCGAAGGTGCCGCTGAGCGTCTGGCCGAGGATCGAGATGGGCGTCCCGGACGGGATCGTGACGCGGACCCGGAGGTAGTTCGCCGGGACCGGCGAGGGCGACGTGACGCCGGAGATCGTGCGCGCCGTCGGCGTCCGATTGACGACGACGGTGGCGGCGAGGCTGAGAATCGGCGTCCCGTCGAGGTTGATGTCGACGTTGCCGTCGAGCTTGCCGAAGACGCCTTCGTTCGTGAGCGTAACGGAGCCGCTCGTCAGCGTCACGACCACGGTGTCGGCGCCGAGCCGGAGGGTGACATTCGTGAACGCGACCGTGATGTCCGTGCCGCTCTTCGTGACAGTCACGTTGCCGCGGAACTGCTGCCCTGCGACCTCGAGCGTAAGGTCGGTCGCAGTGACGCGCGAGACGTTGGCGGTGCCGAGCCCGAAGTGGTCGGCGCCCGTGTCGTTGAACTCGAGCGTGACGGTGCCGCTCACCGTCACGCCCGGGATGCGCTGTGTCGCGACGGTGCCCGTGGCGCGAATCGCCTTCTGCGAGCCGCTCGAGTAGTACTGCACGGTCGCGCCGGTAACGAACACGCCGCGCGCGAGCGGGTCGAGGCTGCCGTCGTCGAGGAAGCCGGGACCCTGGCCCACGAACAGCGAGCCGCTCACCGTCGTCTCCGCGCCGTCGGCGGGCGATCCGCCGGCCGTGATGAACAGCTCGGCGAACGTGCCGATGCGGATGATGAACTGGCCCTGGTACGCGATGTACGGCGAGCCGGGCGTCCCCGCCTCCGACGGCGACGCGGTCGCGTCGAACCGCAGTTCGATCTTCGTTCCGCCCACGTCGAACGATTCGTCGATCGAGCGGTTGGTCGAGTTCAAGCGCACCGAAACGGTGCCGCCGACCGAGAAATTCCCGCCAAGCGAGCCGGCGATGGAGCCGGAGAAGGTGCCGGCGACACCGCCCGCAGCGCCCGTGCCCTCGAAGATGACGAACGCGCCCTGGCCGTTCGAGACGAGATCGGAGGACCCGACGTTGAGGGTGATCCCGGCGAAAGCGACGCGCGTGACCTTGAGTGGCGACGCCTTGTAGATCTGGTCCGGCGCGCCGTTGACCGCGACGACCAGGTCGAGATCGCGGTCGGTGTCGACGTTCGCGAGCGCGATCGCCGTCGCGCTACCGACGTTCGAGCCAATCGGAGTCGGCGCCCGGAGCTTCGCCCACGACGTACCGGTGCCGCCGCGGTTCACGAACAGCAGGTGCGTCGCGCTCGGGCCGGCGAGCCCGATCACGACGTCCGGCGCGCCGTCGCCGTCCACATCGCCGATCGCGACGGCCTTCGCGTCGTCGCCGCCGAGATCGACGGAGCCGGCCGTGGTCGAGTCGAAGCCCTGCCACGCCGCACCAGTGCCGCCCTTGTTGACGTAGACGAAGCTGTTGCTGCTGCCGGTGTTGCCGACGACGAGGTCGACAAACGAGTCGCCGTTGAGGTCACCGGCGGCGAGTGACGTGGTCGCCGCGCTCGGCAGCGCGGGCGTTGCCGCGGTCGAGCTGAAGCCCTGCCAGACATTCGATGCATTCAGGCCGAGGTTTCGGTACGTCTCGGTCGCGACGGCGTTCCCGCCGACGATCACGTCGGGCATCCGGTCGTTGTTCACGTCGACGAGCAGGACCGCGGACGCCGTCGTCGAGGCGATCATCCGCGCCGGCTCCGTCACGTTGAAGCCCTGCCACGCGCCGTTCAGCAGCGCGTTCGCGAGGAACAGCCGCGTGCCTGCGCTGCTCGACGAGATCACGAGGTCGGCGACGCTGTCGCCGTTGACGTCGCCCGTCGCGATCGCGGTCGTGTTCGCGATCGAGGGCAGGCCCGGCGCCGTCGCGAGCGCGAAGCCGAGCCACGCGGTCTCGGGCTGCGCCTCGAGCGCCGGCTGAAGCTTGCGGAGGATCTGCCGCTTGTAGACGTCCTGGCCGGCCGCGTTCGGGTGGAAGGAGCCGTCCTTGTCGCCCTGGTTCCAGAACGACTCGAGCAACTGCACGACCCAGTGATCCTCCGCGCCGTAGCCGTGGTCGAGGAACTGGCTCCCGATCCCGTCGACGAGGTTCCAGCTGTTCGCCGTCGCACCCGCGCGGACGGCCGCGTTCAGAGCTTCGACGACGGCCGTGTTCGCCCACTGCAGCTCGTCTGCGGTGATCGAGAGCCCGGCGCCGAAGAGCGATGCCGTGTCGAGGATCGGCACGAAGACGCCCTCGGCGATCTGCGTCGGGTTGAAGTACTCGGTGATGAAGACCTTGCTGCGCGGGATGCCGGCCGCGAAGAGCGCCGCGCCGAGCCGGTTGTACTTTGCGCCGAGCAGCGGGAGCAGGTCGAGCGTCGCCTGGTTGTCGTCCTCGCACGTGGTGTGGAGGAGGCAGTTGAAGATCACGTCAGAGAACTTGAGGTCGTTGGCGCCGACGGAGAGCAGCACTGCGTCCGGCGCGCGGCCGCCGAGCATCGTCAGCAGGCGCGTCAGCTGCGGGTCGAGCGGCGCTGCGGCCGGATCGGCCGGCGGCTCGATGCCGCGGTACGGCTCGAGGATCCCGCCCTGGCCGTCGGGTGCGGTGACGGAGAACGTGAACGCGGCGCCGCCGCTGATCGTCCAGCGCACGCGATAGAGCCCGCTCGAGAGATTCAGGGTCGTGTTCTGGACACCGATGCCCGTCGCGGTGAACGTCGCGGTGCCCGGCGTCGTCCACGGGTCGCTCGCCGTCGCGCGCGTCTCGACGAACACCTCGAGCGTGCCCGCGCCCGTGACGAGCGTCACGTCGAGCTTGATCGCCGCGCTCGGCAAGCCGGGCGCGGACATCGAGGCGCTCTGGCCGTCGGAGCTCCGCTCGTCAGCCGTGACGACCGCGGTCGGGATCTGCTCGATGCGGCCGCCCGAGCACGCGAGGTGCACGAACGTCACCGAGCTGTGCGAGTCGCCCTGCTCGAGCGCGAGTGCCGCCTGCGCCGTCCCCGAGCGCGCCGAGCGGTGGCACTGCTCGTTGTTCCACGTCGCCGGGTCGAGCAGGCTCGGCTTCGGAAGGTCTGGGTTCCCCTCGCCTGAGGCCACCGAGTCGCCGAGCGAGATGATCAGGATGTCGCGGACGTTGATCTCCTGGGCAACGGACGCGGATCCCGCTCCGGCCGTCACCGTGAGCCGCACCGCGTGCTTCCCCGCCGTCAGCTGTCGCGAGATCGAGCAGCCCGCGATCGCCGAGCCGCCGTCGATCTGCCACGAATGGCCGGTGATCGCGGCGCCGCTGCTCGTCGAGTTGCAGCCGTTGAAATTGACGGCGAACGTCGACGGGTTGATCTCGGCGGTCGTCGTCATGTAGTCGATGACGCCGTTGCGGTCGGCGTCGAGACCGAACCGGGCCGGCATGCTCCACTCGATCTTCGGCGTGATCCCGCCGGTCGCCGGGCTACCGGCGTTGCCGCGGTTCAGGTACACGACGCTCTGCCCGTCGACGCCGACGACGAGGTCGAGGAAGGTGTCGTTGTTCAGGTCGACGAGCGACAGCGAGGTCGCAGCGGAGCTGCCCGAGAAGAGGGTCGAGCTCGCGGGCGAGAACACGCCGTTGCCGCTGTTGAGGTAGAGCATGTTGACGCCGACGTTGCCGACCACGAGGTCGAGATCGCCGTCCTTGTCGACGTCGCCCACCGCGAGCGCACGCGATTGCGACGTATCGGGAGTCTCGACGTTCGCCGGAAGACCGAAACCGTTCCGTGTCGTCTGGTCGAAGAAGAAGCTTCCCTTGATGAACGGGTCGCCGCTGCCGCACGTCGTGCCCGACGTGAAGCAGAGTTTGAAACCGTTCACGGTCACGCGGATGAATGGCCCCGCGGGCTGCGAGAACGCGAACGCCGAAAAGCTGACGGCGACCGCAGTCGTGTTGACATCGACGGTGAACCCGGCCGTCGTCAAGGGGTCCCCGTCGTCTCCGAGGACGATGCCCGGCACGGCGACGCTCGGCAGCGTGGTGCCCACGAGCTTCGCCGCAACGCCTTGCCCGTCCACGACGAGCGTGCCGGAGACGCCGGAGACGCTGACGAAGGCGAGGCCGCCTTCCGGCCCGAGCTGGAGCGAGAGCCCGCTCACGGCGATCGCGACGACCCCGGAGGCGTCCTTCTGCACCGTGAACGTGCCCGAAAGCCGCTGGCCGGCGACCGTCAGCGTCGTGTTCGTGGCCTTGAAGCGGACGCCCTGCGCCACCGTGACGACGCCGCCGCCGAACGTCACGTTCTTGCTCGTCGCGGTCGTGTTGATCTGGACCTGCAGCTGCGACGAGAACTCAACGCCCGGCACGTCGACGGCGACGTCGGCGCTGAAGATCCCGTAGAAACCGCTCTCGCCCGTCGTCGCGCTCGTGAGCAGCCGGAACGTCCCGTTTCCGTTCGTCGCGCGCACGAAGTTCGACGTGCCGTCGCCCAGCCCGATCTCGACGTTGCTGAAGCTCATCGCGACGGCCCCGGTCGAGCGCGTGAACGAGAAGTTCCCGCTCATGCGGACGCCGAGGAACGAGACCGTGACACCGGTGCCCGCCACCCGGAGGTACGTGCCGGCCGGGAGCGTCAGGGTCGTCGGCTGACCGCCGACGTTGAAGGTCTCGTTGACGGCCTGGCCTGTGTTGTTGATCTCGAGGGTCAGCGTCCCCGAGAGCGAGACGCCCGGCAGGTTCTGGAGCGCGACGTTGCCGCTGATGCGCCCGGCGATGCCCGTCGTCGCGCCGCTCCGAACGACCAGCAGCGTTCCCTGGCCGCCGGTGACGCTGAGGATGTTCAGGCGGCCGTCGCCGAGCCCGAGCGTCAGATTCGACGCCGCGATCTTGACAGCCTTGACGTCGTCGGCGGTGCCGGGGATCCCGTCGAGCCCGCGGCCGGTCGTGATCTGCTCGAGCGAGAAGTTCCCGCTGACGCTGCCGAGCTCGAACCCGCCCGGCACGCCGACGCGGAGCGTGACGCCCGTGCCGCTGATCCGGATGAACGGCCCAGCCGGGAGGTTGATTCCAAGTGTGGACTGGCCGATCGAGATGCTCTGCGCCACCGCTGCTCCGGTCGAGTTGATCGAGAGCTCGAACGTCCCGCCGAAGCTGAGCCCAACCGCAGGCGAGGCCGCGACCGCTGCCAAGACCGTACCGGCGACGCCGTCGGGCGTGACGATGAACGCGCCGTTGACCTGCGACGCGGAGATCATTCCGCCCGCGAGCGAGATCGATCCGTTCGCGACGCCGAAGCGCAGGACCTTCTGGCCCGCCGCGTTCGTCGCCTGCTCGAACAGCACCGAGCCCGAGAGGCTGAGCCCGAGAATGCTGATCGCGGTGGTCGCCTCGACGCGGACGTAGGGCCCTGGCGGCAGGCCGAGCACCGCCGTGTTCGTCGTGCTCAGCTTGAGCGTGAACGTCGTCGCCGCGTTGACCGAGACGCCCGGGACCCCCAACGCGACGCGCATCGAGATCGTCCCGGCGACGCCCAGGCGGGAGATGCGGAGGGTCGCCGTGCCAGCTTCCTGCGTCGCAGTCAGGATCGGCGCGACGCTCGTGCCGCCGACGCGCAGCACCGTGTTCGACACCTCGATCTCTGTGACGCCGGCGCTCTGCGTGAACGTGAAGTTGCCGCGCAGCGACTGACCGAGCACGGTCACCTCGACGTTCGTGCCGCGCACGCGCACGTACGGACCGCCCGGCAGTTGGATCCGGACCGGCAGCCCGAGCCGCTCGAACGAGAAGTCGACCTCGTCGTCGTCGGTGTTGAACTGGACGCTGAGCGCGCCGGCGATGGAGACGCCGAGTGCAGCGACGAGCACGTTGCCCGAGAAGTCACCCGAGAGCTGCCCGTTACGCAGGAGGAGCGCGCCGTTCGCGTTCGTGACGGAGATGACCGCGCCCGCGCCACCAAGCGAGAGCGACGCGTTCGTGATCCCGATCCGCGCGATGAACGAGTCGAGGTCCTCGGGGTCCGTGCCGCCGGGCAGCTGATCCTCGCCCAGGTCGAGCACGCGCTCGACGACGAAGTCGCCGGTGACCCGCTGTCCGACGACCTCGAGGCTTGCGCTGATCGCCTCGAGCCGCACGAACCGGCCCGTCGGCAGCACGAGCTGGAACGTCTCTCCGGCAAGCTGGAACTGCTCGTCGAGCGGAACGTCGGTGTTGTTGATCGCGAGGCGCAGCCGGCCGCTAAAGCTTGCGATCGACGGGAGCGGGAACGCGACGTCGCCTTCGAGGACGCCAGCCGGACCTCCCGCGGTCAGGAGAATCGCGCCGCGCGCGTTCGAGATGCCTACGCCGCCGCCGATCGTAAGCGATGCGTTGCGCGCGAGGAGCACGGTGGTCGGCGACCCGCTGATGGTCACGCGTTCGATGCTGAAGTCGCCGAACAGCGAGGGGCCGTCGGTTCGGAGCTCGACGCCGAGGCCCTCGATGCGGACGTACGGCCCTGCGGGTAGGTCGAGCGAGACCGTCGTGGGCCCGACAGCAAACCTGCGGTTGACCGCCGCGCCGGTCGTGTTGACCGAGACGCTGAGCGTGCCGAAGAACGTCACGCGCGGGATCGCGACGCTGACCGTGCCCGTCAGTTGACCGGCGAGCCCGTTGCCGATGAGCAACGCACCGGAGCCGTTCGTGACGCTGACGCCGCCGAGAGAGACGGTCGCATTCGTGACCGCGATGGTCGCCTCGCCGCCGGCCGTCTGGTCGAACGCGAAGTCGCCGCTGATCGACTGGCCGGCGGCCGCGATCACCGCGCCGACGGCGGTGAACGAGCGGACGTTCGAACCGTCTGCGAACTGCACCGCGACGCCGGGAGCGGAGCTGCCGAGGATCGGGATCGTCGTGTCGATCGCGAGAGCCGTCGTGTTGACGCGGACGGTCGCGGTTCCGGCGATCGTCGCACCGCCGACGCCGATGAGGTTCACGTCGCCTGTAGCGACCAGCGCGAACGCCGAGCCGATCTGCACGACGCCGATTCGCGCGTTGCTCAGAAGAACGCCGCGCGCGAGCGGGTTGATGCTGCCGTTGGAGAGCATCGCAGGCCCACGGCCGAGGAAGATCGTCAGGCCCGTGCCTGCGAAGACACCGGCGGAGACGCCGCTGACGATCGCGTCACTGAACGCGACGTCGCCTTCGATCGTCACGAAGCCGCCGATCGAAAGTGTCAGCCCGGTGAGCGAGACCTCGAACTTGTCCTCTTCACCGACGCCGAAGCGGATCGCGATCGACGTACCGCCGATGTCGATCGTCTCATCGACGGTCTCCATCGTCTTGTTGACTCGCAGCAGGATGTGCGCCCCTGCCTCAACGGGACCGCCCGTGAAAGATGCGTTGCCGGAGAGCACGCCGGCAATGCCGCCCGGATGACCGCCGGGCACGTCGACCGGGCGGATGACGAAAGCGCCCTCGCCGTTCGTCAGGTTCCCGCCGGCGCCGGGAACGGTGACCGCGACCGTGACGTTCGCGACGGCGATCCGTGTCACCCCGCTGCGGCGGTCGAAGAGGAAGTCGCCGCTCAGCGTCTGACCGGCGACCGTGAGCGTGCCGCCGATCACGCGTACCGCGACGTACGGCCCCGCGGGGAGCTCGAGCATCGACGTCTGTGTGCCGATCGTGAACGTCTCGGTCACCGGCGAGGTCATCGTGTTGACCGAGACGCCGAACGATCCACCGGCCGCGAGGCCGACGGTGACACCGGGGACGGTGAAGTCGCTGCTCTGGAACGCCGTGCGCGTGAGGTTGCCCGCGACGCCGAGCGGCGAGATCAGGAGCTGGCCGTCGAGGTTCGACATCGACACGAACGTGCCGATCGTCAGCGTCGCGTTCTGGACAGCCACCTTCACGTTCCGGCCGCCGGTGGGTGCGGTCGCGGCCTCGACCGTCAGGGCGCCCGAGAACGACTGGCCGGCGATCGTGACCGAGACGGTCCCGATCAGCCGGACGAATGGGCTGCTGGGGCGAGTGTCGATCGAGAGCGAGAGCCCGGCCCCGATCTGGACCGCCGGCAGCGAGACCGCGACGGTGCCGGTGAGCGCCGCGGGCGTGAAGAGCCCCGTCGCGCCGAGGCGGATCGTGCCCGCCACCCCCGTCATCGTGACGAGACCGCCGCCGAGCAACAGCGACGCATTCGAGACTGCAACCTCGACGTTGGTTCCGTTCAGCTCGACCGCGAAGTTGCCGCGTAGCGTGTCCCCGAGCACCGTCAACTCTGCGTCGGTAGCGACAAAGCGGAGATAGCCGGCCGCCGTCGTGCCGGCCGCGAGCTGCATGAGCGGCAGGTAGTTGCCGGTCGCCGCCGAGGCCGCGGCGAGGGGAGGGATGTTCAGCACCTCGTCGATCGCGTTCGTCGTCGTGTTGAGCTCGAGCTGGAGCGTGCCCGCGAACGAGACACCCGGGAGGTTGATCGCGACGGTGCCTGCTACCTGCGCGGCGAACTCGTCGCTGCCGACCACGAGAACCGTTCCGCTCCCGTTCGTGAGCGAGACGACCTGCTGCCCGCCGGCGCTCAGCGCGAACGAGACGTTGCTGGCGAGCACAACGACCCGCGTGATGCTCGCGGCGTTCGTCGTCCGCGCGAAGGCGAAGTCGCCCGTGAGCTGACCGAGATTCGTGAGCGTCACCTTCACACCGCGCGCCTCGACATACACGGCGCTCGTCGCCTGCGTGGTGTCGAAGACGATGTCGACGCCTCCCTGGAGGTCGAACGAGCCGATGGCGTTCGCCGTCACCGTCGCGTGCAGACGCGCCGCGATGCCGGCGGAGCTGATCGTCATCGTGCCGCTACCCGAACCGAGCGTCAGGTACGTGTTCGTCCCGTCGCCGAGCGAGAACGTGACTGCGCTCGCCGTGATCGTCGTCGTGGTTGCGCCGTCCGTCGTGCGCTGCTCGAACGTGAAGTTGCCGCCGACGCTCTGGCCGAGCACGTTGAGCATCACACCCATCGTCTCGACGCGGATGTACGGCCCGGCCGGGACGGAGAACAGCGGCGTCGCCGCGGGATCCGTGACCTGCTGCGTCGTCGTGTTGAAAAGGAGGTTTGCCGACCCGCTCAGCGAGACACCTTCGAGCGCGAGCTGGATCTGTCCAGTGACCTTGCCGGCGACGCCCGCACTCGTGATCACGAACGCGCCGGAGCCGTTGCGCAGTTGTACGAACGGCGGGCCGCGTGCGGGGTTGCTGTCGGGCTCGTCGCCAATCGAGAACTCTGCGTTGCTGACGAGGACGCGTAGGCCGTTCGCGACCTTCGAGAACGCGAAGTCGCCTGTCACGCCCTGCCCGCCGAGCTTCAACCGGACGCCGGCGCCGCTGACGGACGTGTACGGGTCGGTGCCGTTGTGGTGGTCGGTGCCGGTGAAGCGCACGACGACGGTCGACTCGGTCCCGGGGACGGAGATCGTCGCATCGATCGTGCTGCCGAAGCTGTTGTAGCGAACGCGCGCATTGCCCCCGGCCTCCGCGTTCGAGACGCCGATCAGCTCGACGACGCCCTGGGCGTCCAGCGCAAACAGGTCCGGCATGCCGATCTGCTTGATCAGGCCGACGGTCGCGTTGGTCAGCAGGATTCCGCGCGCGAGCGGGTTCCGCTCACCGTTGCCGAGCAGCAGCGGGCCGTCACCGAAGAAGATCGTGAGACCGGTACCGGCGAACGCGGGCATGCTGATCGTCGACGAGCCGGTGTTCACGTCGACGTTCGTGTACGTGACATTGCCCAGGATCGTCACGAAGTCGTTCCCGATGTTCAGCGCGAGCGACGCGTCGACGATAGAGACGTCGAACGGCGCCTCGTTCGCGCCGAAGCGGATCGGGACCTGCTGGCCGCCGACGATGACCGTCTCGTCGACGGCGCCGCCAGTCGTGTTGGCGCGCACGATGATCCGGCCGCTGAACGTCGACGCGAGCGTCGCGGTTCCGGCGATGTAGCCTGCAACGCCGGCGGACGTGATCAGGAAGGCCCCCTCGCCGCCGGTCAAGGTCGCGGAGGAGCCGCCGCCGACGGTGACGCTGACGTTCGAGAAACCAATCACCGTGTGCGTTTCGTCGTCGGCGGCGTTCGCCCCACCTGCGAGGCCGTCCGGCCCGGGGTCCGTCTGGCGCTCGAACGAGAAGGAGCCGGTGACGCTGCCGAGCGTGCTGGTTGCCCCGTTCAGCGTCAAGGCGATCGTCCCGGACGCGCGGAGGAGCTCGCCGCGCATGTCGAGCACGTCCGTGCCGGCGCTGAGCCGGTCGGCCGGGTTCTCGCCGTACGTCGCGTCGCCGTCGAGGCTGAGGTCGGTCGCCCAGCCGAGTGCCTGCGCCGCTTCGTCGCCGGCCGGTGTGAGGAGCCGCCCCGTCGCGGTGTTGTAGGCGAACCCGACGTTCGAGACAGTCACCGTGGCGGACGGAATGCCCAGCAGGGACACGCTGGTCAGCGTGCCCTTGATCCCGAGCCAGCGCCGCGTGTCGGCGCCGGGATCGGTCGAGCGCGCCTCGATCGCGCCGATCAGCAGCGTCCCGCCGAGCGACGTCAGGTTCACGCCGGCGGGATCGCCGATCGTCAGAGCCGCGCCCGAGATCGCGACCTTGACGAGGCGCGCATCGCTGATGTCCGTCGTCGGCAGGTCGATCTGCGCCGCCTGGCGGCCGATCGAGAACGCTGTTGCGCTGCCCGTGACAAACGAACCGACGGTGAGACTTGTCAGCGCGCCGGACACGCTCGTCTCCTCGACGTCGCGGTCGATCGTGATCGGACCGGGCCAGCTCGAGCCGACGACCACCGGGTCGGCGTCGAACGTCGCATCGGTCTCCTGGAGGTCGATCGCCGCGCCCCAGTCGATGACTGCGGCCGCCGTGTTCGGCGTACCCGGCACGCCGTCCGCGTCGAGCGCCCCGGATGCCTGGTTGATCGAGACGGCGATCGTGTTGCCCGCAGCGGACGCGAGGCCGCCCAATGCGAGGGATCCGGCGAGCCCGGAGGCCTGCGCTGCGATCCATCTCCGCGAATCCGTCGCCGGCGTTGCGGGCGCGGCCGGCTTCAGGACCGCGACGGCGACCTTGCCGTCGGCGATCGTGAGGGCGTAGTCGGCGCTCGGGCCGATGCGGAGATAGCGCGTTTCCGCGCCGGACTCGTCGAGGTCGAGGCCGAACGTCATCAACGTTGCGTCCTCGAGCTCGATCGACCCCGGCGTCGAATCGAGGTCGACGTCCACGAAGTCCTGCTCGAACGTGAGGTCGGCGAAGGCCGTGAGCGTGTCGAGCGCCGACACCTCGGCGCCGCTGGCCGAGGCGGACGTGAGGGCGGTCGTGTACGCGATCGTCGAGTTGCCGATCGTGAGGACGTCGTCCGGATCGGCGGGATTCTGTGCCTGGCCGAACAGCCCGTCGCCGTCAATGTCGAGCTTCGTCCAGACGACCGACGTCGCGTCGGCAGCGCGGCTGTTCGCGCGCACCGTCAGCTCTGAAGTCGACACCTCGAGGCCCGGCACGCCGACGAGACCCGCGTTGGCGAGCGTCGCGGCAACGGCGGACCACGTCCGGTTCGACGCGGGATCGGCGAGCAGCGCGACGGCAAGCTCCGTGATCGTCGCCTGGAAGCCCGTCGAGCCCGCGCCAACGAACGCCGAGCCGTTCGCCATGCCGACGCTCGTCAGGCGCAGGCTGCCCACCGTCCCGCCCGTCGATAGCGTCGCGCCGATTGCGCCGCGCGAGTCGAACGTCACATCGCCACTCACGCGGACGAAACCAAGGTCGACCGTCGTGTTCGTGACCGCGAGCGATCCCGTGACCGAGAGCCCGCCGACGAGGTCAAGGGGACTCGACGTGACGGTGTCGACCAGCTCGCGGACGCTGATCCGGCCGTCCGGCGTGCTGCTCGGGTCGACGAGCGCGAACGCCACCTCGAGATTGCCATCGAGGGAGCCGTTCGTGACGGAGACGCCGTAGCCGCCGACCGCTGCGGTCAGGTTGAGATTCGCGGCGCTCACGGCAAGCGTCGCCGAGAACGTCGCGCCGCGGATGAACACGTTGTCGAGGATCGACCCGACCGAGAAGTCGAGGTCGCCGATGTCGATCCCGAGCGTGAACGCGATCGTGACGAGCGCGTGGATCTTGACGTCGGCGTTGACGCCGCCGCCGATCCCGAAGTCGAGGTTGATCGTGTCGGCCTCGTCGAAGGCGAACTGGGCGTTGATCTGGTACGTCAGCTCGCCGGTCGCGGAATCGTACGAGAGCCCGAGCTCCTCGAGACCGACGGCAATGTCCTCGAAGCCGACCGGGCTGTCGTCGTCCTCGCGGATGTCCGTGAGCGACCCTGCGAGGCCGGTGAGCAAGTCCTGCGCGCTGCCGAAGTTCGTGACGGACTGGCCGCCGCCGAGATCGAAGTCGAGCTGGCTGAGAACTCGGGTGGCGAACGCCTGCGCCACGTCGATCCGGCTCTGGAGCGACTCGTTGAGGAACGGGACGTTGACGTTCAGCGAGGTGACGAGCTGCGTGACCTGGTTCTTGAGGCTCCGGAGCTCGTCGAGGAGCTCCTGCGGCTTCAGCTTCAGGAAGTTGAGGAAGCTCGATCCTGCCTGCCCTGTGTCCTCGCTGACGCTCGCGGCGAACGTGCTCGACGAGATGTTCGCCCACGTCAGCCCGAAGTCGGTCGAGGCGATGTTGAAGGAGTCGAAGCCCGGGATCGCCGCCTTCGCGCTCAAGGTCCCGCGCAGAACAAGGTCCTGCGTTCCCGGGCTCGCCAGCGCGAAGGTAACGATGTCCGTGACGGCCCCGAGGAGCTCGTCCAAGCGGAGCTTCCCGTCCGCGGGCGTGGGCTCGACCAGGTCGAAGCGGAGCTGGACGCCCGGGTCGACGGCGAGTGTCACGTTGCTGATTTCGACGCCCAGGAACCCGAACCGACCCACCAGGGCGACCGCGCCCGAGATGGCCAGGTTGCCGATGCTGAACTCGGCGGCGGCCGGATCGGGCGTGATGAAGAAGCCGCTGCCGTCGATGCCGAACGTGAGATGCAGGCGGACGTCGACGCTGATGTCAAGCGACCCGCGGATGTCGACTGCGTCCTCGAGCGCGTCGGTAAGGCCCAGCTGCGCGACGAGCGCATCGCCGGCGGCCTCGATGTCGACGACGCCGTTCAAAGTCTTGGTCAGGTCGACGTTGTAGATCGCGCCCGTCGAGAAGCTCGACGACCCGCCGATCGGCGTCGTGCCGTCGAGCTCCGTCGCGGTCACCGTCGCGCCGGCTGCCGCGAGCGCCGCCTGCAGTGCGAGGGGGCCGCCCGTCAGCAGGTCGGCGATGGCGCCGAAGTCGATGCCGCTCTCGAGGATGCGCTCGAGGAACGAGCTGCCCGTGTCGATCTGCATCCTGCCGCCCGGCACGGACTGGTTGAACGACGTCCCGAGGACCTGCTTGAGCCGCAGGCCCTGGAACAGGAGACCGTTGAGCGCGCTCGAGAGGGACGCGGCGCTGATCGGCCCGAACATCGCGCCGGGCGTGGCCTCGAACAGGCTCCGGGCGACCGTCAGGAGCTGCTCGAGCCCGCCTTGGAGCTCGTTCTCGAACGGGTGGTCGAGATAGTTCGTGACGCCCGGAACGGCGGCCGTGCCGATCCGGACGTACGGGATGTCGTCGACGCCGCTGAACCGGACGACGACCTTCGCCTCGAGATCCTTGCCGAAGCTGTCCTTCGCGAAGAACTCGTAGCGGCTGTTCGTCGAATAGCCGGTGTGCGGCGTGTGCTTCCGGTCGCCCTCGTGGTTCTGGATCCGGAGTACGTCGGCTGCGCCGCTCGAGTCGCTGTAGCTGATCCCGCCGCCGATCGCGACCGCTCCGTTGACGCCGTCGACGAGGACGGTGTCGTTGCCCGCACGGCCGTCCACGGTGAGAACGCCGATCGTCGACAGCTGCACCTGCACCGTCGGCGTCGTCGAGAGCGTGCCGGTCGGGTCGGAGAGGAACACGTCGAGCAGCCACGGCTTCACCGCGTCGCGCCGGAGCACGATCTGATCGCCCACGGTGGTCGACGTGGTGCCGTACACGACAACGGCCCCGTCCTGCTTCAGAGCGAGCTCGGCGTTCGCGAGCGTCCACGCGCCGCGGCCGAGCGTGCCGGCCAGCAGGATGTTGTCCTTCGAGTCGTAGCGAACGTCCATGACCTGGATGTTCGGCAGGCCGGCGCCGACCTCACGGAAAATCAGCGCAGGGGCTCCCGCCGCGGCGAGATCGTGATGCGCGGAGTACACGCCCCCGAGCCCGCCCACGACCACGGCGACGACGTCGTCAGCGGTGTTGTTGTTCCCCTTCCGATCGGTTACGAGCGCCGTGATCGACTGGACGGACGACGTGACGTCAAGGAGGTTGCCGCCGGCGGTGACGTCGACCCATGGCGCGAACGTGAAGATGCTCGCCGTCGCGCCCACCGTCAGCGTGCTGTGCCAGATGCGGCCGCGGTCGTCGAGGATGTACACCTTGCGCCAGTCCTCCGGGTCGAGGACGACGTCGACCGGCGCCCATGTCCCCGTCGGCGTCTTTGCATTCACCTCGGTCGTGAACGACGAGGCCTGCATCAGCTGGAACCCGTTGTCCGGCGAGCCGACGCGCACCCACAGCCCGCCGTCCTTCTGGAGCTTGCCCGGGCCGGTGATCGGGCCGCTTTCCGGCGCGAGGTTCGTGACGACGACGTACGCGACGTCCGCCTTGCCTACGAGGTTCCCGCTCGAGTCGCGCTCGAAGCCGCCGTACGCCATCGCCTCGACGCGGCCTACGCGGGCGGAACTGGGGATCTCGCTCGTCCGGAAGAAGTGGAAGATCGGCTCGCCGCGGAGGAGCGAGATGTCCTCGCCGCGGTCTCCGAACAGCGAGTCCTCGTCCTCTTCGTAGACCACCTCCGTACCGATCAGGAAGCGCTGCGGGTCGACGGCGTTGATCGCGATCGGCCAGCGGAGCCTCGGCTCGAGCGTCTTGTCGACCTTGTCGCCGATCAGGTCGTCGTCGTCGAAGATCCCGGTGCCGTTGACCTCGAGCGGTAGGAACGTGATGTTCGAGTCGCCGTTGGCGGGATCGACGATCTTGGCGAAGCCGCCGAGGTGCTGGAAGCTGGTGTAGGTGTAGCCCGTGGTGCCGCTCGCGCCGCTCTCGGTGATCTGACCATCGCCGCCGAGGATCGTCTCCCACGCGAGCGTCCCGCCGATCTGGCGCACGACGCCGTTGTCCTGTGCGCCGCCGGTGATGAGGCCGTTGGCCGAGTCATAGGCGACAGACACGAACTCGAACAACCGGAGATTCCCGTTGAGGGACGACCAGGCGCGCGTTCCCAGGCCCGGATTCGACAGCTTGTAGATCCCGCCGTCGTCCGTCTGCAGCAGGTTCGTGCCGTTGAACGTCATGCTGCGCGAGTCCGCATGCGGCGTCGTCCCGTTCGCGCCGCCCGCGAAGATCGGTGACCAAGTCGTGCCGTCGTAGCGCAACAGGTTGCCGACGAACGTCGGCGGCCCCACGGTGTCGCCGCCGACGTAGAGGACCTTCGTGAGGATGCGGAAGGCGACGTCGAACTGTCCCCCCGCGACCTCGTCGGTGATCGTCACAACAGCACCACCGGCCGTCGCGGCAAAGTCCGTGGCCGCGTTGACGAGAGGCGCGAGAGCTGCCGCGATGTTCGTCGGAGTGTTGCCGGCCTGAGCGGTGTACCGGTAGTCGACGCCGTTCAATGTGATGATCCACTCCTGGCCGACGCCGATCGTCTCCGTTGCCCCGATCATCGTG
>WNGB01001588.1_pt1 | contig 39886 bp, 38 predicted proteins | sample 5400681 | NCBI WGS metagenome assembly WNGB01 (sample SAMN13153367, study PRJNA577476) | soil metagenome | isolation source: 115 cm soil or saprolite under grassland replicate 2 | place: USA:California | collected 2016-06-15 | reverse complement strand
GACTGACACGCTCCCAAATCACCAGATGTTAAGATCGAGTTTCGCCTCTCCGCCGGAGTGGTGAAACTGGCAGACGCGCGGGACTCAAAATCCCGTGGGGTTCACGCCCCGTGTGGGTTCGATTCCCACCTCCGGCACCAGCTATCTAATTGATGTGGAGAGATTTCGAGACGGACGGATTGTTCGTCGCCGGTTGCGTGTCGGCGGCCTCGTCGGCAGAAGTTGAAAGAAAGTCGAAAGGTTGACCATCATCGAGGCGTTTCGCAGCTGCCGCGAGCGCTTCGAACCGTTGTCGATCGTACCGCTCTGTCGTGACGATCGATGCGTGCCCCAGCAGATCTCGAACCTGCGAGAGCGGCACACCCCGCTCCACCAGCCTCGACGCATACTCGCCCCTGAGGTCGTGGAACCAGAGGCCTGTGATCGTCGCTGCGGCCAACGCGTCCAACCACTCGTTGCGGAAGTCCCTCAACGGCTCTCCCACGCGATTTGAGAAGACGGGAGCCGCGTCGGGCTTCTTCCCACCCTCCGCGTCGATTCTGAGCCAATCCAGAACCGCCCTGAGCCGCGTCGTCGCAATCGGAATCGACCGGCCCTTCTTGCTCTTGGCGTTCTCAGGACGGACCTGAATGACCTGTCGATCGAAGTCGACGTCGCCAAACCGCAGGCTCAGCAGCTCGCCGCGCCGCATCCCGGTGTCGAGAGCCGCGATGACCAGCGCCTTCGTCGTCGGCCGCGCGCCGTTGAGCAACCGCTTTTCCTCGTCGGCTGCGAGCCGGCGCGAGCGGCGGTTGTTCTCGCGTTCGAGCTTGATCACGGCCTGAGAGCCGCGGCGAAACGGCGTCCGGTCCAGGTACTCGCGCTCCACCGCCCAGTTGAGCATGCGGCGAAGCAGCGCGAGATAGCGGTTGATCGTGGCCGGCTTGCGTCGCTTGGCCTTGAGATCCTCAACGAGGTCATCGACGTCGCCGATGCGAATGTCCACGAGCGCCTTAGGACCGAAACGCGCCTTCAGGAAGGGCATCTGCCACTCGATCTTGTCGCGCGTCCGCAGGCCTTTGACCTTTACATACCGCTCGATGAACAGATCGGCAAACGTATCGAACGTCTGCGTTGTCGGTGCCGTCGGCGCCAGCGGGTTCTCGGCGTCGGCGTCAAAGGCGCCAGCGCGGACCTTCTCTTTCATCCGATCGAGCACCGCGTTCGCGTGCTCTTTCGATTGCACCTGCTTGTTCGCCCAGCGTCCCAGGCTGACGCGGTGGAGCGTTCCACGATGCTGGAAGCTGCCCCACCAGGGATGTTCGCATCGATCGCGTGCGCGTCCTTTGTGTTTGCAGATTTTGTAGAGTCCCATCTTCGTTCCTCCTTCCTACCAAAGCGTCGCCGGTGCCCGCGTGACAACGCGCCGCAGACCGACGACCAGTCACCCCTCTTCTGCTCGCTACGATACACCTCCGTGTATGGTGCCGTGCTCGACGGTGCGGATGGCGCGCACATCCCGCGCGTGCTGTTCGAGCCACGCATCGATCCATTTGGACTTCAAGCGGATCGAGCGCCGTCCTCCGATACGCGCGTGACGGAGCTCGCCACGTTCGCAGGCGGTGTAGATCGTGTCGCGGCTCACGCCGGCGTACTCGGCGCCCTCGCTTACGGTGAACCAGGTCTTCATACGGCCCTCCCCGCCGGTCCGCCCGTGCGGACCATGAAACTTGTTGTGATGGGACTTGCGCCGAGACGCGCCGGCGATGTGGCCGGCGCGCTGACAGCCGGTGGCGCAGATGCGGGCAATGTGCCGACATCGAGCCGCGGGGAACGGTGTTCCGAGCGGAGTGGGGGCGATTTCAGCGACCGCCTGTTCCCACGCGAAGCGATTGAGCGGCTCGGGCGTTCAGTCGCGAGTCGTTCAAGGCTGCCGTCGGCTGACGCCGTCGATTGGATCAGCGCCGCTGAGTGCCGACGGTCTTGCCATCGCGTCCGTGCACAATGTGTTGCTAGCGGACGCCTTGCGGTTGGAATGCGTTCGACTGAGGACCTGGGCCGTCAGCCGGAACGTGCTCGGTCATCGGGCGATGCGGAGGGGGTGCTCCACCGAGCACCAGCGAGATACGAGCAGGATAGGGCCGACCGAACGTGCCGTCAACCTCAACGGCACGACCGCGGTTTACCCGAGGCGCAATGGTGGACTGACACCGCGGCGTGCATGCCACACCGCAAGCACTTTCACTTCGTCATGCTGCGGAACGTAGTAGACGTGATACCGAGTCGCCGAAAGCAGGACGCGGCGAGTTCCAGTGACTGGCGAACGTCGGTAAGGGCGGCCGATCTGCGGTGCGTGACTTATGGTCTCGAATGCCGCGGTGAGCTCCTCGCGAAACAGGTTCGGCGCCGCCGACCGATTGCTGCGCCACCAGGCGTCAACAGCGAGGATCTGAGCGTCAGCTTCGGGCGTCGTCCGAACCGGCAGGCTCACTGACGCCGACGGAGCTCGTCCAGGATGTCAGACGCGGGCCGGAGATCTCCAGCCTGCGCGGATTGCCATGATGCCGAGAGTGCGTCGTGCAACGCGCGGCGCTCGTCGTCAGTGAGGTCGTCGTCCTCATCGTCAGCGACGAGTTGCACGACTAAGCCGCTGTGGTGGTCGGAACGAGCGTCTTGGATAAACACTAGGCGACTCAGGGGTAATCTGAGTAGCGATGGCGAATCTCCAGCTCGTGGCCCTCGTCGTGCGGGAGTACGACCCCGCGATCCGTTTCTTCGTGGACGTACTCGGCTTCGAGTTGGTGGAAGACACGCCATCGCTGACGAACGATGGACGCTTGAAGCGCTGGGTGGTGGTCAGGCCCGTGGGAGGCCAAACCGGCGTCCTCCTCGCGCGCGCGGACGGTCACCAGGAGGTCAGCGTCGTCGGGCAACAGTTCGCGGGCCGCGTGGGTCTCTTTCTGCGCGTGGATGACTTCGACGCGCTCTACGAACGAATGACCGCAGCTGGCGTGCGTTTCGTGTCAGCGCCGCGCGTCGAAGCATACGGGAAGCTCGCGGTCTTCCTCGACCCCGAGGGGAACCGTTGGGACCTGCTCGCGCCAGATCCGCGGGCTGGCGCGGCCGGCTGAAGTATCCAACCGAAATGGGGTAATCCGCAGATCGGCTCGTCAAAGACAGGATCGCCTCAAAACGCGCGAATGGGCGTGACATCTTGAGCGGAGTTGGAGGCGCAGTGAGTCTCCGCAACGCTGTCAGAGTCACGGACCGATTACGGAAATGCCGCGGCCTTCTCCGAGAAGCCTTACTCGCTGCGCAGCGCGACGATCGGATCAACCAGCCCGGCCTCACGCGCCGGCAGATACGCCGCGAGCGTGGCCACGAGCACTAGGACCGCCACCGCGACGAGAAAGGTGACTGGATCGAATGAGTGGAGGCCGAAAAGCAAATGCGACACTGCTCGCGCGGTTCCGGCCGCCGCGGCGAGGCCGATGGCCAGTCCGATCCCGACCAGCGTGAGGCTTTCACCAAGCACCAGCTGCTTGAGCCGACCTCGAGACGCTCCCAGCGCCAGCCGCACCCCGAATTCCGCCCGACGACGCGCGACCGTGTAGGCCATGACGCCGTACAGGCCGACGGCGGCCAGGACGAGTGCCAGTCCACCAAAGAGGCTGGAGAGCAACGCGACGAGCCGTTCCTGGCGCGTCGCGGCTGCGACGCGATCAGTCATCGTCTGCACGTTGAGGAGTGGCATCGTCGGATCAATGTCGCGCGCGAGCCGAGCGACCGTCGGGACGAGCGCCTGGGGGTCGCCGGTCGTCTGAACGAGCAGCGTCATCTGCCCGCGGCCGGTGGGCGTCTGTGCGTACATGGTGTATGCGAGCGGGCGCACCTCTTCACGCAAACCGCGGTCGTGCGTGTCCCGGGCGACGCCCACGATTTCGAACGACACGTGCGCTAATTGCACCATGGCGATCGTGTCGATGAACCGGCGACCCAGCGCGGCCCTCGCCGTCCCAAAGAAGCGATGCGCCATCGTCTCGTTCACGACTGCGACGTAAGGCGCATGCGGGTCATCGTCGGCTGGTCTGAGATCACGGCCCGCAAGAAGCGGAATGCCGAGGGTGGCGAAGTAGCCTGGGTAGATCTGCATCTGCCGCACGTGCATGTCTTCGTCGGCCTGCGGTACGTAACCGGGAATCGCGATCTCGGTCCCGGTTGGCTGCTCGTTGACCAGCGGCGTGGAGCCGGAGAGACTGACACTTCCTACGCCGGGCGTGGCCTGCAGGCGCGTGAGGAGCTGACCATAGAGCTGTCGAAGCTGCTGCTCGTTCTGACGTTTTTGATTGCTCCCACGCGGCTCCAGCCGAAGTGTGAGTATGTGCTCCTCATCGAAACCGAGATCGAGATGACGCAGATTCATCAACGTGCGCACGAAAAGACCCGCGCCAACGAGCAACACGACCGAGATCGCCACTTGAGCGACGACGAGCGAGCCGCGGAGACCAAACCGGCGTCCGCCCGACGTGAACTGGTGACCGCTTTCCTTCAACGCGGCAAACGCGTCGATCTGGGACATTCCGAACGCTGGGACGATCCCGAACACCAGACCAGTCCCGATCGACACGGCGAGGGTGAAGAGCAGCACGTGCGGGTCCACATCGGCCGCGAAGGCCGGAGCATTGCGGTCGACGACAAGGGCCGCAAGCGCCCGGCTGCTCCACATCGCGAGCACGAAGCCGATAGCGCCGCCGGCGAGCGCCAGCAGAAGGCTTTCGGTGAGGAGCTGCCGGACGAGTCGGGCGCGGCCGGCCCCGAGGGAGACACGCACGGCGATTTCCCGTCGACGCGCGGCGGCGCGCGCCGTCAACAGGTTCGCGATGTTCGCGCAGGAGATGAGGAGCACGAGGGCGACCACGCCCATGAGGACGGTCAGCGGCTGCGAGAACCGCCGCCGCAGGTCGGACAATCCTTTGCTGCCCGGCTCGAGCTCGAGATGCGGATGGCCGATCCGCTTCGCTTTTGGACCAGCTTTCTGTAGCAGGTCGGGAAGCATCTGCTGGAAGAGGCCATCAATTTCCGCTTGCGCCTCGCTGGCCGACACGTCGCTGCGAAGACGACCCATGAGCTCCAACCAGGTGTCGTCGGCACCGACACCGCTGATCAACGACGAGCCGAAATCCGCGTTGACCTGCGGCTGCATGGACAATGGCACGGTAATCTCTGCAACGTCACCGACGTGCGTGCCGAAAAACTCCGGAGCCGACACCCCAATGATCGTGAACGGCTGACCGTTTAAGCGCACCGTCTTGCCGACAATGCCGGGATCGGCGCCGAACTCCCGCTGCCAATAGCCGTAGGTCAGCACGGCCACAGCCGCCCCCGACTGTGTGTCGTCCTCGGGCAAGATCGGTCGACCAAGCGCTTGGGGCACGCCGAGCATCAGATAGTAGTTGCCTGAAACCATCTGCCCCATGGCTGTCGGAAGCGTGCGCCCACCAATGTCCACATTGATCCGTAGCGGCGCGGACGCGACGACGTCCGCGAGCGCGTGGCTCTCACGCTTGAACCGCTGGAACACGCTGAAGCTAAAGGCGTAGTTTGGATCTCGGCCGGTGTTCGCCGTTGCAAGCACAACGAGCTGTTCGGGGTGCCGAACGGGAAGCGACCGCAACAACACCGCATTCAGCACGTTGAAAATCGCGGCGTTCGCGCCAATTCCCAACGCCAGCGAAAGCACGGCCGCGGTCGCAAACGCGGGGGACCGACGGAGCCAGCGAAGACCGTATTTGACGTCGGCGCGCACCTCGTCCAGCAGACGTAGCCCCCGTGCCTCGCGGCCCTCTTCCTTCCAGCGCAGCGGATCGCCAAACTCGTCGCGGGCGTGGCGCTCAGCCTGTGCCCGCGACAGCCCGGCGGCGACGAGATGATCGACGCGGGCCTCGAGGTGAAATTGAAGCTCCGCCTCCATCTCGCGCTCCATACGCTGCCGTTTGAGGACGGCCTTGAGAAACGAGCGCGTGCTGGCGATGAGCTTCATATGTCACCTGGCATCGCGGTCAGTACGATTGAGACAGCCTCGGTGAACCGTTCCCAATAGGCGAGCTCTTCCCGCAGCCGGCGCCGACCGGCCCGGGTCAGCGAGTAGTACTTCGCCTTGCGTCGATTCTCGGACTCTCCCCACTGCGCCGCGATGAGGCCCTGGTGTTCAAGCCGGTACAACGCGGGATAGAGCGACCCCTGTTGGATCTGCAGCTGATCGCGCGAGATCTGCTGGATGCGCAGCAAGACGCCATACCCATGGAGCGGTCCGAGTGAAATGGCCTTGAGAACGAGGAGGTCAAGTGTGCCCTGCAGCAGGTCGGTCGGTGTAGTCAGGACGCTCTCCTAGTGTGACTAAGAGAGAGGGTAATAGGGTTCTCCTAGACTGTCAAGGAGGGAGAACTGGCGCAACCTCGGCAGACCACGGATGTTGCATGATTCGCTCCTGTTTAACGCCGATTCGCTCCTGAGTAACGCCGATCTGTGTAGCGAAGCCCTCGCCACACAGATCGCGACGTATCGTTAGAGTGAGAATCGAACTCGCCTGATTTGTTTCAATAGGATGCCATGCGAGTTGTCTCCCAAGGATCTCGACTGGCGCGCATGCTATGTCATGCTCGACGCGGGAGGGGCAACCTTCCATCGCGTTCCGTATGACGTGGCGACGGCGGCCGCGGCGATCCGGGCCACGGAGCTGCCGCTCGAATTCGCGTCCGACATCGAAACCGGCGGCGCGCCGCGGGCGAGCACGGGATCGAACTACGCCGCCACACAGGATAACTAACCATGCCAGACCTACCGATCGCGTGCTCGCTGGACGCCCTCGCACTCGGCTGTCGCCAGTCCGAGTTGCGCGCGAGCGTCTTGGCCGGAGCGGAATCGATGGAGCGCCTGCCCAATGGCTACCGCTGGCGCTTTCGGCACGAGCCGGATTTGTTCGCCCGCCTGGGACCGATCATTGACGGGGAACGCCATTGTTGCCGGTTCCTCCGCTTCGCGATCGCTGCCGATCAGGATCGGGGAAGCGTCACGATGGAAGTCACCGGGCCGGCCGGCACGGCTGATTTTCTTGAGAGCTGGATCGGCGCGGAGCCCGCGTAATTATCAACGCGTTTGTTTGCCGTGTTCGGGCTCGGCCTATGCCGCATCTACATCGCCGCGTCCTTACTGTGGCTGTGGGTTGTTGAGGGGCGCCGTCATGGGCGGGCGTGATCGTCGCCTTTGCGACGAAAGCCTCTTAGGTCGAAACGGCGATTTAATCGTCGCGTGTTCGATGATGTTTGAGATCGGCTTTGTGGTGAGCCAGATTGGCGGTGTGCGCGTCGTGCTCGACTTTGTTGAAAGGTTTCCTGCTGCGGGCCAGCGCCGCGTGGTCCTTCTTCAGTTCATCGGTGCGCTTCTGCAGGCGCCTGTGTTCGTCGCGTTTACTTTCTCGCATCATCCGAGTTTACGCGCAATCTGATCGTCGCGGTGACTCTTCACGCGCCACTCTCCGCATTCGGGCAACTCTCCGCGCGTGGCCGACGGACGTTCTGTATCGAATGCTCCGCTGAAGAGATTCAGCTCTTTGGAGCCTCGGCCCTGAACGGCATTTTCTCTGAGATCCGTTTGGCGCTCCTGGGCAGGGAATAAGCGGATATCAGCTCCCCGATGGCGGGAGAAGCCCTGCCACGGTCGCGACAAGCGCAGCCGACGCGAAGGGCTTCGCCAGAAACGCGACTCGTTCCGCGCGGCGCGGCCCCGGCGCCATCGGCTCGGTGTAGCCTGACACGAACAACACGGGGAGGCCCGGCCGCCGCTCGAGGAGCTGCTCTGCGAGCGCAGGACCGTGCATCTCGGGCATCACGACATCGGTCAGCAGCAGATCGATGTCGCGCACGTGCTTTTCGAACAGTGCGACGGCCTGATTCGGACCTGATGCCGCCAGGACTGTGTACCCCGCGCGGAGCAACATCCTCGCCGTCATTGCGCGCACCGCGACGTCGTCCTCGACCAGAAGGATTGTTGCGGACGGAGATCCGCGGCGCTTCGGGACCGTGGGGGATTCGGTGGCGGCATGGATCGGCGCGGCAGGCGCCGGCGGGAGAAACATGGAGACGGTCGTGCCCTTCCCAGGGGCGGAGTCGATGGTGACGAATCCTCCGGCGTGCTGCGCAATGCCGTGCACGAACGCAAGCCCGAGGCCGGTGCCCTCGCCTACTTCCTTCGTCGTGAAGAACGGCTCGAAGAGATGCGACTGCACATCCTGCGCCATGCCGATCCCGTCATCACGCACGCGCAGCGAGACGTACTCGCCCGGCGCGACCGCCTGCTCGACCGGAGCATCCTGCTCGAGACGCTGACGTCCGACGTCGAGGTAGATCGTGCCGCCGAGCGGGAGCGCATCGCGGGCATTGATCACGAGATTGAACATCACCTGCTCGAGATCGAACGGATCGATCATGATCGAGGCGGGCTCGGGGCCGATGGCGATCGTGAGCCTGATGTCTTCGCGGATTACGCGCGTCAACATCTCACGCAGGTCCTCGAGCGCGCGGCCAAGATCGATCCGTTCGGGCCGTGGATCGTGCTTGCGGCCGAACGCCAGCAACTGCCGTGTGAGCGCCGCTCCGCGTTCGGTCGCCTTGCGAATTTCCTGGATCGCGATCCGGTTGTGCTCTTCATCCGCGTCTCGATCCAGCAGGGTGTCGGTATACCCCATCGTAATCGTCAGCAGATTGTTGAAGTTGTGCGCCACGCCCGCCGCGAGCTGGCCGACGGCCTCCATCTTCTGCGCCCGCCGAATCGTGTCCTCTGACGCTCGCAGGTGGTCGAGCGTCGCGCGCAACTGCGCTTCGCTCGCGCGGAGGGCGGCCGACGCCCGGTTGCGTCCCGCGATGAGGCGATTACCGACCAGCGCCACGCCCACGAACGCGGCGAGCATTACCGGACCAATTGCCGGGAACATCAACGCGGCGCCCACCGCGGAAAGCAGGATGGCAAGAAGTCCTGCGCGTCCGCTTCCCCAGTGCGTCGATGCAGCGACAGCGGCAAAGACGGGCGCAAAGGGCGTCGGTGAGAAGAACGGCCATGTCACGCGCGTCAGCGCGAGCCCGGCGGCCGTCGCCAGGACGGCGAGGCCGTACGCGCGAAGATTCCTGTTCTGCAAGGTGTAGGGTTCCAGTATGACCCGATTACGTCCCTGAGCCGCTCCATGCCCATATTGAGATCGATCCGAGCTCCGCCATTTGGATCCCGTTGGATTTCCGAAGCAAAACCACGATGGGCATGGCACATGTCTTGAGATCTGCCCAGACTGAATGGCGACCACGGTCTTCGCGCTGCTCGTCCTCTCGGGGGCCGCGCTGTACTTCATGACGGGGCAGGAACGCATGCGGCTGGCGAGATCCGCGGCGGCGGGCGCAAAGACCGCTCTTCGGGCCGCGACACATTCGTCTGCGCCCAGCGATCCGTTGGACGCCTTCCTCGCGGCGCGGACCGGCTGGCCGATCGTGACGCCGCTGCTGCTGGCGGTGAACGTCGCGATCTTCACGGGAATGCTGTTCGGGCGCGGCGCGATCGCCGATACGCGAACGCTTCTCGAATGGGGAGCCAATTACGCGCCACGCACGACCAGCGGCGAATGGTGGCGACTCGCTACGAGCATCTTCGTGCACGGCAGCGTGCTCCACCTTCTCGCGACGGCCGCAGGCCTGCTGCCGCTCGGCCTCATTCTCGAGCGCGCGGTGGGACGTACCGCATTTGCGACGGTGTACCTCGCATCGGGGATCGTCGCATCCGTCGTGAGTCTCTGGACGACGTCGGCCACGAGCATTACGCTCGGTGCATCCGGCTCGCTGTTCGGGATGTACGGTCTCACGGTCGCGACCATCGTCTGGGGCTGCATTCGCACTCCGCGAGTACCGATTTCATTGGATGCAATCAAGCGCATTGCAGCCGCCGCGGTGCTGTGCGTGGGTTACAACCTGCTTACCGATCGCGTGGACACGCCGAGCGAGCTCGCCGGACTCTGTACCGGCATCGCCGGCGGCCTGATAGTCGCGCGTGGCGTCGCCCGGGAGAAGCCCCCGGTGAGCCGCGCCGCGATAGTCCTCGCCGCTGCGGTCATTGTCGCGATCGCCGGCGCCGTTCCGCTGCGAGGAATTATCGATGCGCGGCCGGAGCTTGCCCGCATCGCCGCCGCGGAGGAGCGTACGGCCGCTGACTACGCGGCTGCTGTCGACAAGTTCAAACGCGGCCGGCTTTCCGCGAAAGCGCTTGGGGCGATGATCGAGCACACGATCATTCCCACGCTTCAGGCCAACCGGGCGCGGCTCGAGGCGCTGCGCGGCGTTCCGCGCGAACAGGCAACGCTCGTCGCGGCGGCGCGGGAATACTTCGACTTGCGCGAGGCCTCCTGGCGCAGCCGGGCCGACGGCCTCCTCAAGGGCAAGATGACCCTGTTGACGGACGCGGAGCGAACCGAGCGGGCCGCGCTCGATGCACTGCAGCGCATCTTGTGACGGCGTCGATCCCGTGACCTTCACCGGGCATGTGGATAGAATCGGGCGGTGTCGATCGCACGGCAGCTCACTCGCTCGTTCACTGGCAGCTGGCTGAACCTGCTCCTCGTCGTCGCGCCTATCAGCTGGTTCCTGGCGCTGACGGGTGACACGTCGCTGTGGCTGTTCGTGGCTGCCGCCGTCTCGCTGATCCCCGCGGCCGGACTGATCGGCGAGGCCACCGAGGAGCTCGCGAACCACTCAGGTCCGACGCTCGGCGGCTTTCTCAACGCGACATTCGGAAACGCGGCGGAATTGATCATCGCGATCGTGGCGCTCCGCGCACATCACGTGGAGGTCGTCAAGGCATCGATTACCGGCAGCATCATCGGCAACCTGCTGCTCGTCTTCGGCGCTTCGTGTTTCTCGGGGGGATTGAAGCACGGGACGCAGCGGTTCAACCGAACCGCCGCCGGCAGCGCGACGGTCATGCTCTCGCTCGCCGTCGCCGCGCTAGTGATGCCCGCCACTGTCGATCTATTCGCGTTCGGGTCGCTCGATGCCCGCCCCGAGGTGCTCAACCGACTGAGCATCTGGACATCGTTCGTACTTCTCGCGGTGTACGCGGCCGGCCTGCTGTTCGCGTTTCGCACCAACAAGGATCCGCTCCGTCCGACGCCGCACCATCCCGCGCTCCTGTCGAAGGCCGCGGCGATCACCCTGCTGCTGATCGGAACGCTGCTCACGACGATCGAGGCCGAAGTGCTGATCCGCGGGCTCGACCCGGCACTGAAGCAGTTTGGCATGACGGAGCTCTTCGCCGGCGTCATCGTCGTCGCGCTCGTGGGCAATGCCGCCGAACACTACAGCGCAATCTCGGCGGCGGCGAAGAACGACATGACGCTCGCGCTCGAGATCTCGATCGGCAGCAGCGCGCAGATCGCATTGATGGTGGCGCCGCTCCTCGTCATCCTCGGACCGCTGCTCGGCGAGCCGATGGCGCTCGTGTTCAACGCGTTCGAGATGGCCGCGATCGGATTGTCGGTGGCGACGGTCGCTCTGGTGGCAATGGACGGCGAGAGCAACTGGCTCGAAGGGCTCCAACTGCTCGGGCTGTACGTGATTCTCGCCGCGGCCTTCTACGTCATTCCCGGATAAGGGTGTGCGCCCCCGCGCACGCGTGCGGACGGCGCGCACGGCGCACACGCGATGGCGCGAAAACAGGCGCATTTTCGCGCGTCTGTCGCGGCCTTCCTCTTGCTCCGCCTATCGGCGTGATCTGGTTTCTCGAAAAACAGGACGACCTGCTCGTCTGCGAGATCCGCCGCAACGAAGAGAACGCGGCGGTCTTCGAGTTCGAGATTGCCGACGCCTCAGGTCCGACGACGCTCCGCTTCGATTCGGCCAAGGAGCTCATCGCGAGCTACCTCCATGAGCACGCGCGCCTTCGCGCCGAAGGCTGGCGTCCGCGGGCCGGCAACGTAAGCCTCCCGAGTAGGTAAGAAATTCCAGGCGCGCCGCAACCTGGGCTGCGAAATGTTCGGCAAATTGCAGTCGAGGTCTGCGTGGTACCCCACTTGCTGAACCCTCCGAAAGGAGGATCCCAGCGATGTATCGTTCAACGAACCGATGGTCGACCGCCGTGGCCGCGGCCGCGCTGATCGCGCTGCCAGTTGTGGCGGCGGCGCAGACGACCGGCACGACGCCCCAGCAGCAACCGCCCGCGCAGACGCAGCCGCAGCAGACGCAGCCGCCACAGACACCGCCGCAGCAGACGACACCGCCTGCACAGCCGTCTCCATCACAGCCATCCGCGACGGGACGCATGGACCAGGCCGCCGCGAAACAGCATTTGAGCGAAGCGCGCGACGCGTTGAGCCAGCTCACGTCGATGCCTGAAGCCGCGAAGCTCCAGGGAGACGCGCGGACCCAGGTTTCGCAGCTGATCTCGAACTTCAACGAGCTGATCACGGCGCAGGCGAACTGGCGCGCGTCGTACGACAAGGTCAACGCGAACCTCACGACGCTGCTTGGACCTGATACGAGCGATCCGAACGCGCCCAGCGCGACGGGCGGCGCCGTCGGCACGGCAGGCGCGGCAGGCATCGCAGGACTGGATCCGGCGATTCGCACCAAGCTCGCCGAGGTCCGCACGCATCTGAAGATGTTCGAACAATCCGCCGGCGGAACCTCATCGCCGTCGCCCACGGAACCGCGCCCCGGCGACACGACGGGCGGCATGGCTCCCGCCGCGGCGACCGGCAGCACCGGCAACCCCGCGAATCCGGCGACGCCGACCGGCACGTCCGGTGTGACGCCCTCCCCGACCGCGAACATGAATCCGGCGGACCAGACCAAGGCGTCGGAGCAAGTCGGGCATGCCGAAGCAGACAAGCATCTCGATGCGATCTCCGCCATCCTGAACAGCTCGAAGAGCGGCACGCTGACGCGCGCCCAGACAGCGGAGCTCAAGAAACATGTCGCCGAACTGCGCCGGATCCTCCAGGAGAAGCAATAGAAGCAGCGAAGACGGCTGGCACCTCGGTGCCAGCCACGTTCATGCAGCGCGGAGCGCGACCATCGGATCCACCTGCATGGCGCGGCGTGCGGGCACCCGCGCCGCGGCCAGGGCGGTCGCGCCGAGTATCGCGATAGTGGCGGCGAAGCTCGCCGGATCGACTGGCGACACCTCGAACAACATCGACGACATCACTCGCGTCACCAGCAGCGCCCCTCCGATCCCGAGCAGCAGGCCAACCCCCGACAGCAGCAGCGCCTCGCCAACGACCGATCGACGGATGTCGCGCGGCGCGCCGAGCGCCATGCGCAGTCCGATCTATCCCGAGCGTGCGAAAGAACCCGGGCGCAACGAACCGCGGGCGAATGCGGATGGTGCGCGCAACGTCCTCGAGCTTGAGCGCTGATTTGGCAATGAGCTGCTCGGCGCGTTCGGCTCTGCGTTCCCAACGGTATTCCTGAACGGTCTTGCCAACGTGGCGGCACGACGATAGTGACGTGCGGCTTTGCGAGCGTCGTCAAGCCGTTCTTCACCGAGTGCTATCGATCGCACATGTTGTTCATGTTCGATCTCTGGGACCCGGTTGCGGTCCAGCAGAACTGGCAGGCCATTCACGACGCGGTCCAGAGTGGCCACATGCCGGCGGCCGGGTGTCCCGGCACATTCAACAAGCCGGGGTTCCTGGAAGCATCTCAGTGCTGGAAGGACCAGAACTTCCCGGCATAAAGGGAGTTGCCGGGTGATCTGCGAATCGTGAGCGACTACGCCCCCCGATCCGGAAATCCTGCGTCGTCGTCTCGCCGTCCCGCAGAGCGATCCTGGCCGAGCGCCACGCAAACTGCAGATCGTGAAGGAGATGAGGCATGTCGGGTAAGACGGACGCACGCGGCTGACGGTTGGGCGGAGCGCCGGGGAGGAACCTCTTTGTTGCCGGGCCGGTTTGACGTAGACTACCGCGGCTCGCTTCTATTCATTTCGTTTGTGAGGAGGACTTCGGCATGAAAAAGTTTGTAATGCTCGTGGCCGCGATTCTGTTCGCGGCGGCCCCGCTCGCGTCGGCGGCCGACAAGACCTGGACGGGTGTCCTGAGCGACTCCAAGTGCAACGGCAAGCACGCGAAGGCGGAGCACGGTTCGCAGATGGACAGCGATCATGACTGTACGGCCAAGTGCATCGCTGGCGGCCAGAAGTACGTATTCATCGCCGGCGGCAAAACCTATCAGATCGCGAACCAGGATTTCGCGGACCTGAAGGACCACGGCGGCCATAAGGTTGCCCTGACCGGCGACATGAAGGGGGACACGATCACCGTGTCGAAGATCGACATGGCGCCGGCGAAGCCGGCCGCCAAGAAGTAGTCGTTCACCTGTAAGGCCCGGGCCTCGCGGCTGCAGTATGATCTGCGCTCCGCGAGGCCTTTTCTCTGTACACAACCATGTCCAAACGAGTCGCATTGACCGCCGCGCTGCTGGCGGCTGGATGGATTGCCGTCACCGCGCGCGACCGCGCCTCCGCCGATACGGCGCTGGAACGCGCGTGGTTCGCGTGGGACAAGGGGGACTACCTCAGTGCGCTGACGACCTATCGCGATCTCCTCGCGGGCCCGGACGCAGCCGCCGTGCTCGAGCCGATCGCGCTTCAGACTGGCGAGCTCTTCGCCACAACGGAGCTCACGAAAGACGGCGCCAATCCGGTGTTCTCCTCTGACAGCCGTCACTTCTCGTTTGAAACGGGCGCCGGCGTCGTCGCGGGCGTCGGCTCGGGCGTCGAGCGGACGACGCACGTGCGCGCGACGGCGGATTCTGGCAGCGACGTTACCGCTCTCGACGGCGGTGACGCGAGTTTCTGCCCCGATGGACAGCACGTGGCCTTTCTCCGCATCCCGCCGTCACCCGACATAACCGCCGCGCAGAACGCCGTGACCGCCATGGCGTCGGCCTCCGCGCAGGAACGCGCGCCGCGACAGCAGGCGCTCGCGCGGCTGATCGCACGGCGCGCACAAATCGTCGTGCGCGACATCGCATCGGGTGCGGACCAGGTCCTCAACACGGGCGAGCTGCTGAAGACAGGCGTCACGTGTGCAGCCGATGGCGCCATCCTCTTCGGGGGGGCGGCGGAAAACGACACGGCCGCGACCCAGATTTACGCGGCGCTTGGATCGTCCTTCCCGCAGCCGCTGACACAAGGCGAAGGCTTCAAGGTGCCGTCAAAGATCGATGCGGCCGGTCGCACCCTGCTCTATCTGGTGTCGCGCCAGGGTCCATTCCGCCAGCCGGCGGACCCAGCGGCTGGAAGCGCTGCGGCCGGAGGCGCTGCTGCTGGTGGTGGAGGCGCGGGTCGATTCAATGCGGCGACCTCGTTCGGCATCGTCACGCTCGGCGGAACGGCGTCTACAGTCAACGGTGTGTCGCCAGCGCTCTCGCGCGACGGGCGGTTCGTGTCCTGGATCGCGCGCACGGGACCTGCCACCGGCGGAGGGGAACAGCGGCTTCTCGTCGCAGTCTCGAACAACCTCGCGACACCCGTGGAGCTGCGCAAAGGTCTCGATCGCCTTGATGCGCCCGCATTGTCAGCAGACGGATCACGGATCGCCTTTCAGCTCATGACCGGCGATGACTGGGAGATCTACGTCATCGGACGGGACGGCGAGAACGAGACGCGCATCACGCGCGAGATTCAGCACGACGTCCTGCCGCAGTTCCTCGGCGCCGACCGGCTCCTGGGGGCGATCGGAGAGGCACGGCACCGCCGCTCGTACGTTTACGATCTGACGCCGGCCGGAAGCGCCGTAGCAAGCGTCCGCCTGCGCCGGCTGTTCCACAACAACACAATCCGCACCATCGCGCCGGAGTACGTGTGGGCGCCCGCGCCCGACGGAACGAAGCTGTTGATCGTTGCGGAACGGGACGGCGACACCGTTTCTCTCGAGCGCGGCGTTTACCTGGTGGACCTGACAAAGACCGTCAGCGTTGCGGACGTGATCGCGCGGATCGAACGCAACCTCACGGCCGAACGCGCGCTGCGCGAGAACGGCAAGCGGTTGTTCGCGCCAATCGCTGCCGACGTCGCACGAGTGACGGTGAACGCATCGGCGGCCCGCGCGTTCGTCCACGAGAAGACGCTCTTCGACTTCGACTCGAAGCACATCACGAAACCGGGCAACAGGCTCGCGTCCAAGTACCTGTTCAACGCCTACAAGTCGTTCGGCTACTCACCCGAGTACCAGTGGTTCTCGCCGCGCCAGGCGCTCGGCGGCCAGACCGCCAACGTCATCGCGACCTTGAAAGGCACCGTCAATCCAGAGCTGGTCTACGTGGTCAGCAGCCACTACGACTCGGTCGCCGTCGGACCTGGCGCCGATGACGACACGTCGGGAACCGCGGCGCTCCTCGAGACCGCGCGAATCCTGGCTGGTCACCCGATGCCCGCGACCATCGTCTTCGCATCGTCCACTGGCGAAGAGGCGGGACTCCTCGGCAGCCGCGAGTTCGTCCGGCAGGCGGTCGCAAACAAGATGAAGATCGTGGGCGCTCTGAACAACGACATGATCGGCTGGGCGAACGACCATCGCCTCGACAACACGATTCGGTATTCGAATCCCGGCATCCGTGACATCCAGCACGGCGCCGCGATCCAGTTCAGCAACCTGATCACCTACGACGCCCTGTACTACAAGAGCACCGACGCGGCGGCTTACTACGAAGCGTACGGCGACGTCGTTGGCGGCATCGGGTCTTATCCCGTCCTGGGAAATCCGCACTATCACCAGTCGCACGACTTACTCGAAGGCATCAACCATCAGCTGATCGCGGAGGTCGCGAAGACGACGACGGCGACGTTGATGCTGCTGGCCTCGAGCCCTTCACGTATCTCGGAACTCCAGGCTGTGGCCGGCGCCGGCGGCGCCTTGGTGTCGTGGACGCCGAGCCCGGAGACCGGGGTCCGTGCTTACCTGGTGACGTGGGGACCCGCCGAGGACCCCGCGCTGCACACGCTGCGCGTCGTGCAGCCGAAAGCGACACTGCCCGGCGCGTCCGCTGGCACCATCGTTCGCGTAAAGGCAATCAACGCGAAAGGCATGGAAGGCTGGGACTGGGCGAAGACGGCGGTGAAACCCTAGAACTGAAAATAGATGAAGTCGAGTGACGTGCGGCTGCGGAGGACGAGAATCGCTGCGAACGCGGCGCCGCACGCGACGGCCCGCAGCGCCGCGATGCCCCAGCCGCGATCGCGGGCGTCCTCGCCGCGGTGTCGTTCGACCCATAGGCTCTGAATCCACAGCGGAATCGAATAACCGAAAGCGAGCAGGAACAGATACAGACCCGCCCGGCGTTCGAAGGGGGAACTGTGGAACGGCGATAGCCGTAGATCGCGCACGATCGCGCTCAGCTGCGTTTCGCGGAAGAGCAGCCAGCCGACGAGGGTCAGGACGAACATGCCGGCGATCTGCACGACGTCCCCAGGTGCGAGACGCGAGCTGCGCGGCGCGCCTGGTTCCAGCCCCTTCGCGGGCCGCAGGATTTCATGGGCCCTCGTCAGCAGCAGCAGGACGCCGTGGTACAGCCCCCATAGCACGTAGTTCCAGCTCGCGCCGTGCCACAGGCCTGACAGCAGGAACGTGACAAGCACGTTGCGCGCCCATGTCACTTCCCCGGCGCGCGAGCCGCCGAGCGGAATGTAGACGTAATCACGGAACCATGACGACAGCGAGATGTTCCATCGCCGCCAGAAGTCGGCGGGATTATGCGCGAGATATGGATGGTCGAAATTCTGCGTGAGCTCGAAGCCGAGCCAGCGCGACGTGCCGCGGGCGATGTCAGTGTACGCCGAGAAGTCTGCGTAGATCTGAATGGCAAACGCAAACACGCCGGCCCACAGAATCTCGAACGAGGGATCGCTCAGCGCGAAGACCTTGTTTGCGATTACGCCGACGTTGTCGGCGATGACGAGCTTCTTGAGGAACCCCCACACCACCAGGGAGAGGCCGCTCGAGGCCTTGTCGAGGGAGAAGCGCCGCTTCCCCTCGACCTGCGGCAACAGGTACGACGCGCGCTGGATCGGCCCGGCCACGAGATGCGGGAAGAACGAGATGAACACCGCGACGTCGAGCAGGCTGCGGCGCGCGCGCAGCTCGCCGCGGAACACGTCCACGGTATAGCTCATCGCCTGGAACGTGTAGAAAGAGATGCCGACCGGCAGAATCACGCGCAGCACCGGCATGCCCACGTCGAGTCCCGCCGCGCCGAGCACGGCGTGAATGTTGTCCGCGAAGAAGTTGAAGTACTTGAAAAACCCCAGCATCCCGAAGTTCGACACGATGCTGGCGCCCATGAAGATCCACTTGCGCTCCGGCCATCGCTCCATCCCGCGCGCCGACGCATAGTCGATGACGGTCGAGGCGCCAATCAGGATCAGGAACCACGGGTGAACGTAGCCGTAGAAGAAGTAACTCGAGATCAGCAGCAGGATATTCTGGCCGCGGTGGCCGAGCCGCCAGTAGAGCGCAACGACGACGACAAAAAAGACGACGAAGTCGAGACTGTGAAAGATCACGGGAAACGCTGGAGGAGCCGCGTCGCGAAAGCCTCGGTGTAGCGGCGGCGTCCTTCGCGCGACAGGTGGTCGCCGTCCTCGTACCAGTCGAGCGTCTGCGACGGATCGCCGGTGTCATCGAAAAATATGGCGCCGTTGGCGTCGACGTATTTCGCGAGCTTCGTGATGTAACGCTGCAGCGCCGGCGACTGGTACGGCGGCCGATTGTTCACGGGACGCCGCTGCACACGCACGAGTACCAGCGTCAGCCCGGCCTGGCGCGCGTCGCGGAGCATCAGCGGCAGCGTGGACTTGTCGACGAACGCGTCGAAGTCCGCCTCGCGATCTTCCGTCGCCTGCATGTCGGCGGCGTCCATCGGCCGCAGGTGCGCGAGGCTGAAGCGATCGTTCAACTGCTGCATGAACGACGCGCGCGTGCGGTGCGACGAGAAGATCGCGCGCGCCGGCCATTCGGTCACAGCAGGCTCGAGCCACCGGCGCGCCTGCTCCGCCTGGTAGAGCCTGTCGAAGCGATCGCGCACCTGGTAGAACGCCGTCCCGCGCCGGCGCGCGACGACCGCGTTGAGCTCGTCTTCCCGATCGAGCGCGGCCGTGTCGAGCGACCACGTCGCGTCGATGCGGAACAGGACGTTCGTGAGGTTCGTGTCGCGGAAGAACACGACGACCGCGCGCGGGTGAATCTGACTGGCAATGACCCAGTTCTTCAGCGCGAGATACCACCACGCAGGGCTGCTGCCCGCGTAGAGGAGCGGCGCGGTCCGTCCACCGGTCCGCTCTGCGAGCAGCGCGGGATCGATGCGCGAGCCCGCCATCGAGTCGCCGATGACGACCCACGCAGGGTCGAGACGCTGCAGCGCGGGGATGCGATCGGCGTCGAAAGGGTTGCGCTCGCGGGGTCCTTCGAACGCGGGCAGATAGCTCGGCTTCAGGTTCGCCGAAGGGTGCAGAAGATTCGCCGCGCGCAGCCCGAGCGGCAATGCCAGCAGGCAGGCAGCCGCGACCAACAGCTGCAGGAGACCGGAGCGGCGCATCAGCGCGCTGGTTCCTTCGGACACCCGCCGGCGGCAACGACGACGACAGGCTTCACACCCTCGGTCGACACATGCGCCACGCTGTAGAATTCGTCGCGCCAGCTCGAAAGCTGATAGATCCAGTACGCTTGCGTTCCTCCCTGGCGGTCTCGCCCGGCCGCGCGCGGCAGATTGATGCGGCCGAGCGGCTGCAGGAACGACACCTCTGCGCGGTCGCAGTACGTCACGCGCGCGCCGATGTTGATGATCGGCTTCTTGTCGGTGAACTCCGTGACCCAGCCGCGCACGAACGTCACCAGCCCGCAGCCCTGGTCCCCCGGGAGCGCGGGATAGCGGCGTACCGCCTCGATGTACGACGTGCGGTAATCGCCGCGCGCCGTGGACTCCGTGGCGCGATAAAAGGCCTCGAGCTCGATCGGGAAGTGGGTACGCCGGTTCCGGCCGAAGGGGTGATACCAGTGCGTGAAGTGCGACGCGGCGAGATCTTCTTCCTCGTTGAACTTTTCAGTGACGGCGGCGATGAGCCGCCCGGCGTCCGGCGAGTTCACCGACACCTGCGTAATCGGCAGCACGGTGACGTCGCCGGCTGTCGCGATGCCGTCTTTGCCGACCGTCGGCCCGCGTTCGGGGGGCGCGCTGCCGTGATAGTCCGTGCTGATGGCGAGATGACCGCCGCAGAAGATTGGCACTTGCACGGGTTTGACGAGTTTGAGCGGCCGCGGCTCCCCCTCGTCCAGCCACGCCGTCCACGGCGCCGACGGCGCCACATCGCCCCACCATGACTTCGGAATGTCGCCGATGGAAATCGGCAGCGGGATGCCGGTTGCGGCCCCCGGCCAGGGGGCGCTCCAGGTGTGTCCGTTGAAGGACGCGAACGGGATCATGAGCCCGTCGCGGCGCAGAACGGCGATGCTGAACTTGCCATCCTGCGGCGCCGCTGACACGAGGGCGGTCGTCGCCGCGATCAGCGCGGCGAGGAGCGCCTTCCCGGTCCGGCTCCGGAACATCCCACAGATTCTAGCTATTTATCGAGGACTTCGCGCACCTTGCGGAGCAGGTCTTCCCGGGAGAACGGTTTCGCCAGGAAATCGATCGCCAGTTCGGCGTCGAGGTTCCCCGGGTAACCCGAGATGCAGAGCAGCTTGAGCGTTCGCCGTCGCGCGCGGAGATGATGCGCCAGTTCGGCGCCCCCCATGTACGGCATGCGCATGTCGGTGAGCAGCAGGTCGATCGATTCGCCGTGCTGGTCGAACACCCTCATCGCTTCCTGTCCGTTGCGCGCTTCGTACACGGAGTAACCGGCGCGCGTCAGTGCCTGGGCGAAGAGCTGCCGCACGGCGGGCTCGTCTTCCACCAGCAGAATCGTCTCGAGCGTGGTTTCCGCCATCGTCTTTTGCCGCGTTCCATAGCGTAGCAGCGGAATGCCACTCTGCAAATCGAACATTGCGCACACCTCCCGGGATGCGTGCGCGGTTGCAAGAACGCAGCCGCGCGCACTCACGGTATCGAGAGGCGACATGAGGCGCGCACACTGTGCGGGGGTGTCACAGAGTGCGCCACGCGGTGTGCGGCCGCGGATCACGGGGACTACGCGGATTTCTTCCGTTCGGCCTTGAGCCCCGCGCGGACCTCGTAGTGTTGCGCGACGAGCCAGCAGATCGACGCCCACATCAGGCCGATGATCCAGCCGGCAAGCACGTCCGTTGGATAATGCACGCCCAGGTAGATGCGGCTCACGCCGACGAGGAAGGTCACACCCATCGCCACGGCACAGCAGTAGACCTTCGTGAGCCGCCGCTCCGCGAGCCGCATCAGGATGGCGCCGAGCGTCAGGTAGATGATCGCCGACTGCATCGCGTGTCCGCTCGGGAAGCTGGTCGAAGACGCTTCGCGCAGGTGCGGGACGACGTCGGGCCGCGGGCGGAAGAAGAAGGACTTCATCGCGAAGCTGACCACTTCGCCGCTGATCGCCGTCAGGAAGATGAAGAATGCCGTCCGGTAGCGACTCTGGAGGAGGAGAAATCCGATCACGGCGGCGACAATGAGACCAATGATCGTCGGACCGCCGAGTGCGGTGAGATCCATCACCGAAGTCGCCATCCACGAAGGGCCGATTGGCTGCGACAGATCGTCCTTCTTACGGAAGGCCATCACGATCCGTTTGTCGAAGGCGAGAGTGTTCCCGCCCATCACCTCGCTCGAGAGCTTCAGGAAAATCAGCAGCAGGATGCAGCCGCCGAGTCCGACGAGAAGCCATTCCAGCTCGTGCCGCTCCAGGCGTGTGAGCCAGGAGAGCCAGGTTTTGGGCTTCAGCCTTTTGTCCATCCCCGGATAAACTCTACCACCCGCATCATGCGCTCTCTTTACGCTCGGCTGCACCACCGCTTCGGCGCTCCCATCGACCGCCGCGAGATGATCCGGCAATCGCTCGCGGCCGCCGCAGGCATCCTGCTCAGCGATCGCATCGTGGCCGCGCGTCCGGCCGCGGGTCCTCGCGTGGTCATCGTCGGCGCAGGCTTCGCCGGACTTGCGGCGGCGTACGAACTGTCGCGCGCCGGCGCGGACGTGACCGTCCTCGAGGCACGCAATCGCGTCGGTGGACGCGTCATCAGCTTCAGCGACCTCGTTCCGGGAGGCGCGATGGAAGGGGGCGCCGAACTGATCGGCAGCAACCATCCGATCTGGAACGCCTACAAGCAGCAGTTCGATCTGTCGTTCATCGACATCACCGAGGACGCTGGCGAGGCGCCGATCGTGTTGAACGGACACCGCCTGTCCGCTGCGGAATCGGAAGCGCTGTGGGAGCAGATGAGTGCGGCGCTCAACGGCCTGACGGCCGACGCGAATAGGATTCCGGACGCGTTCGCCGCCTGGAACGCACCGGATGCTTCCGCGTGGGACGCTCGGTCACTCGCCGACTGGATCGCTCGTCTCGATGCCTCCGATCTGTGCAAGGCCGGCGTGGATGCGCAGATGGTCGCCGACAACGGCGTCGTGACCGCTTGGCAGAGTTATCTGGGGAACCTGGCGATGATTCGCGGGGGCGGTGGCGAAAAGTTCTGGACGGAGACGGAGGTCTATCGCTGCGCGGGCGGAAGCCAGCAGCTCGCGCGGAAGCTCGTGTCCGCGATCGGATCGATGCACGTGCACGTGCGCCAGCCGGTGTCCGCGATCGCCGTCGGCGAGCGCAGCGCTGTCGTCAGTGCCGGAGGCGCGAAGCACGAGTGCGATTTCGTCGTGCTGGCGGTTCCGCCGCTCACCTGGAACAGGATCGCATTCACTCCACGGCTGCACGTGACGGCAACGCCGCAGATGGGAAGCAACGTGAAGTTCCTCATGAAAGTGAAGGACCAGTACTGGCAGCGCGCCGGCCTCGCTCCGGACATGCTGGCGGATGGTCCCGTGCATCTCACCTGGCACACGACGCAGCATCAGAAAGTCGCCGGCGCGGGGATCGTGGCATTCTCGGGCGGTCCTGCGGCCGATACGTGCCGCGCATGGACGACCAGCGAGCGCACCGAGCGGTATCTCTCCGCGTTGGCGCCGGTGTTCAAGGGACTGCGCGCGAGCTTCGAGCGCGCGCGCTTCATGGACTGGCCGTCCGATCCGTGGGTGAAGGGTTCGTACTCGTTCCCGGCGCCGGGCGAAGTCACGACGCTGGGTCCGCAGCTGCAGCAGCCACTCGCCGGACGCGTATTCCTCGCCGGTGAGCACACGTGCTATGCCTTTGTGGGCTACATGGAGGGGGCGCTGCAATCGGGTGTGCGCGCCGCCAGACGCATTGCGGAGGCGTCGAGCCGATGACGTGGGTAATGGTGGCAGTCGGCGGTGCCATGGGTTCGCTGCTTCGGTACGGAGTCGCGTTTTCGCTGTCGCGGTGGATTGGCAATCCCGTGCCTTACGCGACGGCGGTGGTAAACGTGATCGGCTGCGCGGTCGCAGGATTGCTGCTCGGCCTCGTTGCCAGTCAGCGGATTACACTCACGGGGAACGAACGCGCGCTGGTGTTCTCCGGAATCCTCGGCGGCCTTACGACGTTCTCGGGATTCGGAATGGACACGCTGCTGCTGCTGGAGGAAGGACGCCGTGCCACGGCGATCGTGAACGTATGCACACAGGTGATCGCCGGCATCGGCGTGCTCGTCATCTGCTACACGTTGGCGAAGCGTTAGCGGGTCGCCTTGATCATCAGCACCGGAACGCCGACGTTGTGCCGGACGCGGTCCGCTGTGCTGCCGCGAAGCAAATCGTTCAGGAAGCGATGGCCGTGCGTGGACATCGCGATCAGGTCAACCCCGTGCGCCTCCGCGACGCGAACGAGCTCAGTCGCGGGATCGCCCATGGCGAGATGCGTGCGGGTCGAGAATCCACGCGCGCTGAGCTCTTCCTGGATGCGTTCGAGATACGCGCGGTCGTCCTTCATTTCCTCGGACTCGCGAAGGGCGAGCTCGTCGAAATGGCGCGCGACCCAACCATCAGCAACATGGACCAGGAGGAGCGACGCCCCCGTCAGCTTCGCAAGCCGCTGGACGTGCTCGATGACGGTACGGTCGGCGTCCGAATGCTCGATGGCAACGAGGATGTTGCTATACATAACCGATCACCCGAAGAACGTCTGCCAGAGGAGCCATGCGTTCAGTACCGCGATAAGAACAGCGACAGGCCAGGCGAGCGCGAGCATCCAGCGCGGCGCGGCGAGCTCCCCCATCTTGCGCCGATCGCCCGTGAACTGCACGAGCGGGAACACCGCGAACGGCAACTGCAGGCTCAGGATGACCTGGCTCAGGATCAGCAGCTGACCGCTTCCCCGTTCGCCATAGAAATACACGGTGATTAACGCCGGGATGATGGCGATGAGCCGCGTGATCAGGCGGCGGAGCCAGGGCCGCAGGCGGATGTTGAGGAAACCCTCCATGACGATCTGACCGGCCAACGTTCCGGTCAGAGTCGCGTTCTGCCCGGAGCAGAGCAGCGCCACGGCGAACAGAGTGCTGGCCAGGGACGTTCCGAGCAGCGGCGCGAGCAGCAGATACGCGTCCGAGATGTCGGCGACGTCCGCGTGGCCGCTGCCGTGGAAGGTCGCCGCGGCCATGACCAGGATTGCGCCGTTGAGAAACAGCGCCGACATCAGCGCGACGGTGGAATCGATCGTGGCGAACCGGACCGCCTCGCGCTTGCTCGCGGGATCGTCGAGATACTTGCGCGTCTGCACGATTGAGGAGTGCAGATAGAGATTGTGCGGCATCACCGTGGCGCCGAGAATGCCGACGGCGATATACAGCATCTCGGGGTTGCGCACGATCTCCGGCGTAGGCAGCAGCCCTTTCACGACACCGGCGAGATTGGGCCGCGCGAAGAGCAACTCCATGAAGAACGACCCCGCGATCCCGACGATGAGGAGCACGACGAGGACTTCGACGTACCGGAACTGATGCTGCTGGAGCCACAGCACGATTAGCACGTCCGCAGACGTAAGGCACACGCCCCACATCATCGGCAGGCCGAACAGCAGATTGAGGGCAATCGCCGCGCCGATCACTTCCGCGAGGTCGCACGCCGCGATCGCGATTTCGCACAGGACCCAGAGGAAGAGCGTCGTCGGGCGCGAGTAGTGATCGCGGCACGCCTGCGCCAGATCCCTCCCGCTGACGATACCGAGACGCGCGGCCAGCGCCTGCAGCAGGATCGCCATCAGGTTTGAGAGCATGATCACGCTGAGCAGCGTGTAGCCGAACTTCGCGCCGCCGGCCAGGTCGGTCGCCCAGTTGCCCGGGTCCATGTAGCCGACCGCCACCAGATAACCAGGACCCGCGAACGCGAAGAGTTTTTTCCAGAAGCTGCCGACCGGAATCGGAACCGTGCCGTGGACCTCAGGCAGGCTCAAGGACGACGAGGGCTGGCGCCAACTCATGTGCTGTACCTTACACGACCCGTAACCAGTTTACTGAAGCGGTAAGGGCGCCGCCGACGACGACCCTTCCGTACACGCGAACCGCGACATCTGTCGAGGCACAGACCTTGCCATGAACGCGACGATGCCCGGCCGGTCTTTGTGTGCCACGTTCGTCGTTGCCTCCTTGTTTATCTGTTCGGGCGCGGGCGCGCAAGAGGCGCCGGGCGGGCAGCAGCCGCGCGACATCTACTTGGGATTCAACTTGAGCCGGGAGTTCTGAACGCAATCGATACGAGGAGGAGGACGATGATGAAGCGAGTCGCAATAGCGGCGGCTGTTCTGACAATCGGCGCGGCAGGGTGCGGCAGCAACGGCACGGGGACCAATCCGAGCAACATCAAGGTATTCACGGTGCAGATGACGGCGCAGAATGAAGTGCCGCCGATCCCGAATGCGGAGAGCACCGCGCGTGGCACCGCGGTGCTCACATTCAACACCGAGGCGAACACGATCGACTTCAACGTATCGCTGTCGGGGTTCACGCCGACCAGCGCGATCACCATCGCGCACATTCACCCGGGCGCGGCAGGGACGACCGGTGGCGTCCTCGTCAGCACCGGGCTGAGTCCCGGCACCGTCGTCCTGACCAACGGCGCCGGCACGTTCTCGTTTCCGGGCGTTGGCGTGTCCGCCGCAACGATGCAGCAGATCCTGGCCGCGCCGCAGAACTTCTATTTCAACGTGCACACGTCCCTGAACGGCACGGGCGCGATTCGCGGACAGCTGCAGTAACTACTTTTCGATCTTCCCGGCAGCCCCCTTCCCCGTGCGCGGCCCTCTGTTGTCGCGCACGGGGAAGTGATCCAGGTTCGCGATCTTCATGCCGGTCGAGTAGACGAGCTGCGCGATATGCGCCATTTTCGGGAACTCGATCTTCCCCACCTCGTCCGTCACGTAGTGATAGTCGCGGTGCAGCCCGGTCGTGTAGAAGATGATCGGGATGCCCTTCGCCGCGTAGCTGTAGTGATCGCTGCGCGTGTAGATGGATTCCGGATCCGCCGGATCGTTCATCTCGTAATCCAGCTTCATCGGCTTTTCCATCGACCCGTTGGCTTCCTCGTTCATGTTGTGCAGCTCGGTGCTAATCCGATCCGCGCCGACGACATACACGGTGTTCGACTCCTTCGGATCGTCACAACGGTTGCGGCCTACCATGTCGATGTTCAGCTGCGCGGCGACCTTGTCCAGCGGAATCTCCGGATAGTCGGCCATATAACGCGAGCCGAGAAGGCCTGCCTCTTCCCCCGAGTGCCACACGAAAAGTAGCGATCGCTTTGGCTTCGGGCCGGTTGCGAACGCCTTCGCGATTCCCATGATCGTCACGGTCCCCGACCCGTCGTCGTCCGCGCCGTTGTTGATGTTGTCACCCGGCCTCGGCGTGTCGCGAGACTGGCCGACGCAGCCGCCCGCGGCCTGCTGCGCGCCACCGGCGCCGCCGAAACCGCCACGCCCCTGGCTTGAGGGCGTCTGCTGGTACCCAATGTGGTCGTAATGCGCGCCGAACATTACGTAGCTATCGCGCAGCCGCGAATCGGTGCCGGGAACGATGCCGACGACGTTCCGCGTGAGACGGGTCTGGACGGCTTCATAGTCGGCATTCACATTGATCGTGATCGAAACGTTGTTGAGCGAGGCCGCCGGCAGCGCCTCGCGCGCGTCCGCCTTTGCCTTGATGTCCGCGTACTTCTGCCCCGCGGCGCTGAAGAGGAACTCGAAGAATTCGTCGCTCGCGGTGATCTGGGGTGGGATCTTGTTGTCGAGGCGCTGTACGGTCTGAAAATCGCCGAGGCTGGCGCTTCCGCCGCCGCGGCCGCCAGTCGGCGCTGCCGGCGGTTGCCCGCGTCCCGCCGCGGTATCTCCTGTCGTCGTCGCGGGCGCAGCGTCTGGTTGTGCGGGCGTCCCTGCGCCAGCCCCACTGCGTCCAGCGCCGCCGCGGCCGAACGCGGCACCCGCGGGACCGATCGCGGCGACCGCGTGCCGCAGTTCGATCGCGTTGCGCGCGCGAGCGCCGAGCAGGCGGTTCTGCGTGGCGGTCAGAACAGCCGGCCCACGCGATCCGGCGTAAATGACGATTTTCCCGCTGACGTCCTTGCCTTTGTAGTCGTCGATGTTCTGATCCGGCACGCTCATGCCGTAGCCGACGAACTCGGCATTGGCGGTGATCGTCTGCTTGCCTCCCTGGTTTGCCGGGAACGTGACCCCTTCCCCGTCCTTGAACGTCTTCGATTGGCCGTTCGCCGTAACGGTGACCGTCGAGCCGCGCTTCACATTGACGCCGAGGACCTTGACCACCTGGAAATAAGTGCCGTCGTCACCGGCCGGTTTGACGCCCCAGGCCTTCAGGTGCTCGGCGATGTAGGACGCCGCAAGCCCGAGCCCCTCGGTGTAGACCTGGCGTCCCTGCAGCTGGTCGGATGCGATGTAGGAAAGCCATTCCTTCAGATCCGCCTGCGTGATGGCCGACACGCCGGTGGGCTTTCGCATCTGGGCCAGGCCGGGCGCCTGGATCACCAGCACGAAGACCGCGAGTGCCCCGCACAGGGCAGAGAACGACCGGGATCTCATGAATCCATCCTCCGTATAGCTGCTTTATACGGTGGATTGCGGATGGGTGCTTACCTGATGAGCCGCGGCTTAAACGAGAGTAGACCTCTCAACTCGGCTCACGCCGCGAGATCAATCCACCGATCCACGCACACGGCGCCATGACGGCCAGCGCCGCCAGCTGTGACCACTTCGCGTCACTCGGCCTGGCGAGGAGCGAGATGCACGCGCCGATCGCAATCAGGACGCCGACGATGGCTGCGTGGGTGGCAGGCCGCTGTCCAGCGATGCGCGCCGTCAGCCAGCCCGCCACGAGCGCGAAGACCGCGCCCCAGACGATGCTCGCCACTTTGAACCCGACGGGGGCCGCCTCGTGGGGCTCCTGCCCGGAGAGCTGGAACAGGAGGGCGGCGGAGGCGCCGAAGATGAGATAACCCGCCGCGATCGCGCCGATGCTGCGGAGCATGAGAGCCGATTTTACTGCGGCTCGCGCCTTACTGCTTGAGGTTCACGGTTCGACGTATGAGTATGCGTTTCTTTCGATTCAACGGTGTGGGCATGCTTGGTTTCGCCATCCAGGTGATCGTGCTCGGAGTGTTGCTCCGCGCTGGCGTTCACTACCTCGTCGCGACCGTGCTGGCCGTAGAGGCCGCGGTGCTCCACAACTTCCTGTGGCACGAGCGATGGACGTGGCGCGACCGGCCTGCAACAGGCCGGGCGCGGCTTGCGCGGCTCGGCCGCTTCCACCTGCTCAACGGAGCCGTGTCGCTGGTGGGGAATGTCCTCCTGATGCGGCTGTTTGTGGGCACGCTCGGCCTACCCGCGATTCCCGCCAATCTCGTGGCAGTGCTCGCGTGCTCAGTGATCAACTATTTCGCGAGCGACGGGCTCGTGTTCAGGCGGTCGCGATGCGTGTTGCCGAACGAAGCGTAAGCGCGACGAACGTCAGTGTCCCGTTCGTGCATCCTGCCGTCGGCAGCGTGGGCGAGCCCACGACGAACAGGTTCTCGTGATCGTGCGTGCGGCCATAGCTGTCGCAAACGCTGGTCGCGGGATCCGTTCCCATGCGGCAGCCACCCGCGGGATGATCCAGATAGCTGCCTTCTGACACGCCGAAGACGCGGCCGTTGTTTGCTTTCGCGAGCTGGTTGAAGACGTTCAGGATGTGCTCGCGCGTGGCCGCTTTTCTCGCGTTCGTCGGCGCATCGAGCGCGTGCCGGATCGCGGGCAACGGATCCCCCCAGCTGTTCTTCTTCGCGGCGTCGAGAGTCAGCGTGCTGTCCGCGGACGGATGCACGTCGTAATAGGCGCGCACGCGCGCGGCGCCACGCACGGTTCGCGAACGCCAATCCGCCAGCGCCGCGTCCCCCAGCAGCAGCTTGCCAGCGGCATCCTTCAGCCGTGGATCTCGTCCCGCGGAACTTTCCCACACGCGAAGGTCGTGCCGGACGAACGGAACGTCCGTCGCGCAGCGGAAGAACTTGCGTGAGATCAGGCTGTGCTGCTCGTTCATGCCCGGGTACAGCGTGGCGTCGAGCTCGATCTGCGCGCCGATGAAGGCGTGTCCCGCCATGTACTTCCCGACAAGTCCGGAGCTGTTCGCCACGCCGGACAGAAGCAGCAGGTGCGGGGACCACGCATACCCCGACGCGAGCACGAACGTTTTCGCACGATAGTCGACGGTCTCGCCCGTGCCACGCTTGACCGCTTGCGCGGACTCGATGCGCCCGTTGCTCCCCTTCACGAGCCGCCGCACCAGCGTGCGATCGTGCAGAACAATTTTCTTCGCCGCGAGCAACTGCTTGAAGGTGAAATCCGGCGAATAGCGCGCGCCCATCGGACAGATCTCGCACGTGTTGCAGCGCATGCACTGCATGCGGCCGTCATACAGGCGGGTGTTCTTCGCCTGCGGCGTGCCCTGGAACGGAATGCCGCTTTTCTCCGCCCATCCCTTGAGGACGTTCAAGTTGTACGACAGCGGCATCGCGGCCATCGGATACGGCTCCGACCGCCGATCTTCCGGAAGCGGTCCGGGCTCTCCCGATACGCCAAGGCGCCGCTCTGCCTCGCAGTAATGGCGTTCGAGATCGGTCCACGTGAGCGGCCAGTCAACAGCGAGACCGTAGCGCGACTTCAGCGTCAGATCTTCTTCAGAGAAGCGATTCGTGACCCCGCCCCAGTGCAGCGCACTCCCGCCAACCGCCATCGTCCGCGAAATGAGGCCCGCGCCTGCCTGGTCTTCGATCAAGTCCCCCGGCCATGCGTTCTCACCGTAGTCGAGACTTCGCTGCCGGTAGGCCATGCGATTCTCGAAGTCGAAGATCGTCGATCCGGCTTCAACGACGGTGATTGCGAGTCCCGGTTTGAGCTCCGACAGCTTCTGCGCGAGCATCGCCGCGGAGATCCCTCCACCGATCACGCAGAGGTCGGTTTCGTGGACCCTCATCCTAGGACTTGTAGCTTCCGCCTTTAGGCAGAAGATGAGACGCGCCTTTCGGCGGAAGATCAGATCCTGGCAATCCCCGGCACGAGTCGCGGCCGATCGCGGCGCGGTAGCAGAGATCGTTCGCCGCCGAGGAATTGAAGTAATGGCCCATGAGATCGGTGGCGATGTGAGCGCCGGTAGGACGCGCGAACAAGCGTTCGATCCTGGCCTCCGCGATCGCTGCTTCGATGATCGCGCGTCGCTGCTCGCGTGTCGCGGCAACGAAGCTTGCGGCTCCCTGCACACGCGCCGCTGCATCGAGGGCAGCAATCTGCGCAGGATAATTCTTCGCGGGGAACGGACCGGTCGGGCGCACGCGCGTGTTCCCGTAGCCGTGATCCGTATCCGCACCTTCCTTGTAGTTCCTGATCCACTCCGCGAACGCGCGCACGGCCGCTTTCTGATCCGCGTCGGCAGGCAGGACGACTTCCGCGATGCTGGACAGCGTCGGATCTTCCTCCGCGAGGCGGAGAAACGGTACCGCCGTCAGCGACTTGAGCGCGTCGCGCCGGGAAACAGAGGCGCTCACCGCGTGCCCGCCTGCGGCCGGCGCGTCCCGAGGTTCTCGATGAAGAACTCCATCATCCGCTGCGCGTTGACGTTGGAGTGCCCCTGATCGGGACCCACCTGCACCTCGAAGCTCTTGCCCGCCTGCTGGAGCGCCTTGATCAACTGCATCGAGTTCGAGGGATGCACGTTGTTGTCGGCACTGCCGTAGTAGATGAGCAGTCGCCCTTTCAGATTGTCCACGTAGGTCATCGCGGAGCCGGCATCGTACCCCGCCTTGTTGTCCTCGGGGATCCACATGTAGCGTTCGGTATAGATCGTGTCGTAGTTGCGCCAGTCGGTCGGCGGCGACGCGGCCGACGCGGCGGCGAACACGTCGGGATGACGGAGGATCTCCATCGCGGCGCTGTAACCGCCGTACGAAGAACCGTGAATCCCTACGCGATCCTTGTCGAAGTACGGCCGGCTCCACAGCGCCTTGATCCCTTCCGCCATGTCGTCCATCTCGACCTGGCCCAGCTTGAGATAGATCTGGTCGAGCGTGCGCTTGCCCATTCCCGGCACCGCCCGCGAATCGAGTGTCAGGACGAGGAATCCGTATTCGGTCGTCATGCTCGGCAGCGTGAAACGTTCGCTCGTCGCCGCCGACGCGGGGCCGCCATATACGCTCGCGAGCGCGGGATACTTCTTCGCCGGGTCGAAGTTCGATGGGAAGTGAATCAGGCCGTGCAGCTGCGTCTTCCCGTCCGCCGCCGTGTAGGTGAACATCTCGAGCTTCTTCAGCCCGAGTTGGTCGAACTTCGTCGTGTCACTCTTCGCGAGCTCGGCGATGGTCTTGCCGTCACTGTCGATGAGACGGGTCACCGGCGGCGTATCGTGGGTCTGCGCGATGTCGACGAAGAAGCGGCCGTCAGGTGACGCCGTGACAGTGTGCAGGAAGGCGGGGTCCGTGATCCGCTTGTCGTTCTTGCCGTCGAGGCCCACGCGATGCAGCTGCAGCTTCATGAAGTTGTCGCCGTCGCGGGCGGTGTAGAAGAGGACGTTGCGCGCCTCGTCCACGAGCACGATGTTCTCCGCTTCACAGGTGGTGAACGTCGTCAGCGGCGCGATCAGCTTGCCGGCGAGATCGTACAGGTAGAAGTTCTTCCAGCCGCTGCGTTGCGACTCCCAGATGAACCGCCTGCCGTCCTTGAGGAAGCGCATCTCCGGCCGGTTCTCGATCCAGCCCGTCGGCCATTCCTCGTGCACGATCGCGCGGCACTTCCCGGTTTCGGGGCTGCACGCCGCGAACTCGAGGACGTTCTGGCGCCGATTCGTACGATTCAGCAGGATGTCGCGGCCGTCCGGCGACCACGAGACGTTGTAGACGTAATGGCCGATCGCCGAGTTGTCGAACGGCTTGCCGTCGCGCACGTCGATCTGGACGGCTTTCTTCGCGGTGACATCGTAGACGAAGAGATCGACCACAGGATTCGGCTTGCCCGGCTTCGGATACGCCTCGACGTCCAGCGTGTCCTGCACCTGCGTCTGGTTCATCTGCAGGTAGAAATCCGGCACCTGTTTTTCGTCGAAGCGATAGTAGGCAATCTTCTGGCTGTCGGGGGACCACCACATCGCGGTGCGCTGCGCGAGCTCCTCGCCGTAGACCCAGCTCGCCGTACCGTACTTGATCCGATCCTTCTCGCTGCCGTCGGTCGTCAGCGCGATCGCATTGCTGCCATCGGCGGCACTGAGCCACACGTTGCGATCCTTGTAGAACGCCTTGAGCTTCTTATCCGGCGATTCCGCTGAATCGAACTGACGCCCACGGGCCGGCCCTCCCTGGCCGCCGCGTCCTCGTCCGCCCGCGCCGGGATCCTGCGGCGCATCGCCGATCACGCTCGCCTGCTTCGATGCGACGTCGTAGCGATAACGCTTGCCGTCCCAGGAGTACTCGAACGACGAGCCGTCCTCTTTCCACTGGGCGGCAAGCGCGCCGAGCTTCACCGAACCGGGAATCTCGCGACTCATTTTCTGGAACTGCTCGTAGCCCGGCATCGACTTCAGCCGGTCCTGCGCGGACAGCGGTGTCCACGCGAGCGCCGCAGCCACGGCCGCCGCCGCGATTCCGGATCGGAACGTCACAACCTTCATTTGCTGGATTCTCCTGGCGCCATAGCTTGTGCTGTCTTGGTCTGTGTCGGTCTCTGCCTATGTTGATTCGTGTTGGTCTGTAGCCAAGTATGCCCTGATTTCGTCGACGAATGCCGCGCCGAGCTGCTGCGCCTTGCGGGCGCCAATCCCGTACACGCCGCTCAATTCGTCGACGCTCGAAGGCCTCAGGCGCGCGAGCTCGCGCAGCGTCGTGTCGTGAAAAATGACGTAAGGTGGCACGCCGCGTTCACGCGCGAGCCGTAGCCGCACGGTGCGCAGGCGATCGAACAGATCGTGATCGACGTCCTTCCACCCCTCGGTATCCGGGCGCGGACGCGAGGGACGACGATCCTTCGTGACGCGCCGCTGGCGTGCAAGCGTCAGGTCCGGGCACGCGCCCGCGTCCTTGAGCAGCGCAACGCCCGCTTCGGTCAGCGCGAGGACGGGATACGGTTCGTCGGTCTGTCGCAGCAGCCCCTCGGCGCTGATCTGCTCGATGTAGCCGCGGACTTCGGGCACCGCTGCGTCGCGCAGCAGCCCGAACGTGCTCAACTGCTGGTGCCTGCGCTTCGTGACCTGCTCGCTCTCGCTTCCGCAGAGCACGTTGGCGACGTGCGCGGCGCCGAACCGCTGGCCGACTCGCGCGACACACGAGAGGATCTTCCGCGCGATCACCACCGCGTCATCCACGGCCTCGAGCTCGCCGAGGCAGTAGTCACAGGCGCCGCAGTCCTCCTTGTCGTAGCGCTCGCCGAAGTACGACACGAGGTGCCGGTGCCGGCAACCGACGCCCGCAGCGTAACGCTCGATGTCGCGCAGCAGCGAGCGCCGCGCATCGGTGAGCTCGCCATTGCGCTCGAGCATGACGCGCCACTTCAGAAAGTCCGCGCCGGAGTACACGAGCACGCACTCCGCTTCGAGCCCGTCCCGCCCCGCGCGGCCGGATTCCTGCTGGTAATGTTCCAGTGACTGGGGCGCTCCCGCGTGCACGACGAAGCGCACGTCGGACCGGTCGATGCCCATCCCGAACGCCACGGTGGCAACGATGACGTCCGCCTCTTCATTGATGAAGCGATCCTGGTTGCGGTGCCGCTCGGCGTCCGCAAGTCCCGCGTGATACGGCAAGGCGCGAAGACCGGTTGACGAGAGCCATTCGGCGAGCGCGTCAACTTCGCGGCGCGAGGTGCAGTAGATGATGCCGGCGTTGCCGCGATGGCGGGCCAGGATGCCCTGCAGCTGCGTCTTCAGGCTGGACCGCGGCAGCACGCGGTACACGAGGTTCGGACGATCGAATGAGCCCACGAGCTCGATCGGATCGCGCAACTCGAGCTGCGTGGCGATATCGCGCCGCACGCGGCCGGTCGCGGTGGCGGTGAAGGCGTGCAGGCTGACGCGCGGAAACCGCGCGCGCAGCGCGCCAAGCTGGCGGTACTCCGGGCGGAAGTCGTGCCCCCACTGGCTGATGCAATGCGCTTCGTCCACGGCGAGGTAACCGATGCGGCCGACCATCTGCAGGAAACTCTCACCGCCCTCTCCTGCCAGCCGCTCCGGCGACACGTAGACGAGCGCGTAGCGTCCCTCGCGGATGCCCGCCGCCACGGATGCTTTCTCGTCCGCCGCCATCGCGCTGTTGTAGCAGGCAGCCGCGATGCCGTTTTCCACCAGGGTATCGACCTGGTCTTTCATCAGCGAGATCAGCGGCGAAACCACGAGCGCGACGCCGCCGCTGACGAGCGCCGGCGCCTGGAAACACAGCGACTTTCCTCCGCCGGTGGGCAGCACGACGACCGAATCGCGCGCGTCGAGGATTGCGTCCATCGCTTCCCGCTGCAGCGGACGGAAGGAGGTATAGCCCCAGTACTTGGAGAGGACCTGGTCGAGAGTGGTCACGGAATGGAACAACATTACAACAGAGAAACGGAGGAGGCGATAATCACCGCATGCGTCACGCTCTCGCGCTCGGCCTCGTGTCTGCCGCGACACTCACCGCCCAGCAGCCATCCGTGCCTCCGGCTGCTCCGCCCTTCCGGATCGAAGAAACTTCGATCGCGCAGATACACGACGCGATGAAGGGAGGACGGCTGACCTGTCGCGCCCTCGTGGATGGTTACCTGCGGCGGATTCATGCCTACGACAAGAACGGACCGGGCATCAACGCGCTCGTCGTGATTAACCCCGACGCACAGAAGCAGGCCGACGAACTCGATCGCCGGTTCGCGCAATCGGGGCCTGTCGGGGCGCTCCACTGCGTCCCGGCAATCGTGAAGGACAACTTCGAAACGATCGGCCTGCAAAGCGCGGCGGGATCGCTGTCGTTGAAGGGATTCGTGTCCAACAAGGACGCGTTCCAGGTGAAGCGCATCAAGGAGGCGGGCGCGATCGTCCTTGCCAAGTCGAACATGGCGGAGTTCGCCTTCAGCCCGTACGAGACGGTCAACTCCGTGCTGCCCGGCTACACGCGGAATCCCTACGCGCTGGATCGCGTGACCGCCGGATCGAGCGGCGGCACGGCGGCCGCGGTGGCGGCGAACCTCGGAGCGATCGGCCTCGGCAGCGACACGGGCAACTCGATCCGCGGACCCTCAGCACACCAGGCGCTCGTCGGCATCCGATCGACGATGGGCTTGACCAGCCGCGCAGGCGTGGTTCCACTGAGTCTGCTCGCGGATGTCGCGGGGCCGATAACGCGGACGGTCGCGGATGCGGTCGCGGTCCTGCAGGTGATCGCCGGCGAGGATCCTGACGACCCGGTCACGGCCGCCGCGCGCGGCAAAACGATTCCAAAGTACAGCGAATCGCTGCAGCGCAACGGGTTGAAAGGGTCGCGCATCGGCATTCTGCGGCAGGCGTACGAGCGCGACACGACCGATCCGGAAGTCGTGGACGTGTTCATCGCCGCCGTCGAGGATCTGAAGCGTGCGGGCGCGACCATCGTCGATCCGGCGCGCGTCGAGCTTGGCGACGTTCGGCGGCCCCAGGGTGGCGGATCGTGCGGAGGCTTCAAGTACGACATCAATCGCTATCTCGCCGCACACGGAGATCGCGTACCCGTTCACACGCTCGAAGAGATCATCCGGTCCCGTCGTTTCCATCCGTCGATCGAAGCGAGGCTGCGGTCAGCGCAGGAAGGATCCGAGAACGGCCCCGACACGCCCGAATGCAAGGCGGACGCGGCCTACCGCGAACAGTTCAGGGCGGCGGTCGCGAAAACGATGGACGCGAACAGGCTCGATGCGTTCGTCTACCCGACGTGGAGCAACCCGCCGCGGCTGATCGGCGACATGAACACGCCGCACGGCGACAACAGTCAGATCTTCTCGCCGACGACCGGGTGGCCGGCGATCAACGTGCCGATGGGTTATACGCGGGGAACGCTGCCGGCGGGGATCACGTTCTTCGGCCGCGCGTGGAGCGAGCCAACGTTGATCAGGCTGGCGTACGGATACGAACAGGCGACGCGACACCGTTATCCGCCGGCCGCCGCGCCGCCGCTGCGGTGACGCTTGCAGTTACCAGTTGCCAGTTGTCAGTTGCCAGTTGCCAGTTGTCAGTTGTCAGTTGCCAGTTGTCAGTTGTGAGTTGCCAGTTGCCAGTTGCCAGTTGCCAGTTAGCGGTTCGCCGCTTGCGCCTGCATTTCCTGCCGCCGCCGCGTGAGGTGCGGCACCTGGCCGATCATCCGCTGCAACAGCATCAGCTGCGCGCGATGGTGCATCTCGTGCTCCTTCGGCCCCAGGAGCATCTCGAAGCGCGTCTTCGTTTCCGGCTGCACGGGGGGCGGGAAGCTGATCGTGCTCGCCAGCGTAGCTTCGTCGAGCCCCTCGAGAAACGAGGCGAATTGCTCCCCGTTTTCCTTGAGCGCGCCGATAATCTGCACCTTCGTCTGTAGCGCCTGCTGCTCCCCCTGCGACTTCTGCAACCCCGCGGCGAACATGGCGAAATCGAGGTGCGGGATCTTGTGCGTGTGCACGTCGATCTGCCACATCGGGCTGACCGCCAGGTGCGCCAGCATCTCGCCGATGCTCATCACCTCCGGCGTCGCGCGGAAGCCGTACTTGTTCTCCGGGATCTCTTCGGCGATCGCCAGGGTGTTCTTCCGAACCGTCCGGAAACTCTCCGCCAGGTGCTTCGCTCCGTAATACGTCACACAGCCCTCCTGTGGGTCGAACAAACCGCGCGAGTGTAGCATGGAGCCCATTGCATGACGCTCGAACACGTCGCCGTCGCCTGCGGCCTGGGCAACATTTACCTGACCGTACGCCAGAACATCTGGTGCTGGCCCGTCGGCGTCGTGATGGTCTCGCTCTACATCTACATCTTTTACAACACGAAGCTGTACTCGGACGCGGGCCTGAACGTCTTCTTTCTCGTCATGCAGTTCTACGGCTGGTACCTGTGGACGCGCGGCCCCGTCGAGCACGCGCGCTCGCTCTCCGCCGTGAAGCGCCTGGGCCTGCGCGGCTGGACGTGGACGTGGGTCGGCGTGATCGCGGGAACGGCGACGCTCGGTACGGGGATGCACCGCTTCACCGACGCGGCGCTGCCGTATCCCGACGCCTTCACGACCATGCTGAGCGTGATCGCGCAGTTCCTGTTGACGCGCAAGATCCTCGAGAACTGGACGCTCTGGATCATCGCCGACATCGTCTACATCGGCGTGTACACGTCAAAGGCGCTGTATTGGACCACCGCGCTCTACGCCGTGTTTTTGATCCTGTGCGTGCAGGGCTACCGCGACTGGCGCCGCAGCGTTGCCACAGACGAACACCGTTAAAAGCCACAGGCCAACACAGGCAGATATCAGCTCATAATCAAGGTCATGGTCGCGCGGTACATTCGCGCTATCTCGGCGTCGGCCGCCATTCACGCGATCGTTGCTCTTCCGTTCGTCTGGCCGGTGTCGATATCGGCGAAGCCGCCGATTTCGTCATGGACACGCTCGTGCCCGTCCCCGGTTCGACGACCGCCGACTCAACGTATACCGGCCACAGCGTCATCACGAGGACGCATGGCGGCGCCACGTTGCTGGGACATGACACCGGGTTCATATCCAGCGCGAATCCATTCGCGGCGCCGTTTGTAACGACGGTCAACATCGTGGGCGGCACGAAGCAGTACGCCAATGCGACCGGTCAGTTCGTGGCCACCGGTGTACTGAATTTCATCAGCGGCGACGCGGTGGGGACGTTCACGTCCAGCGTCTGCAAGTAGGGCTCAACGCCGATCGTCATCGTCATTCCCGACTGCGACGGGCCGGATGAAGCCGGTCCGCCGCGGCGGGGGCATCTTCGATCCGCGCCCGCGGACGGCTTCCCAGATAATCTGATTCAGCTCGAGATCCGGCGCGAGATCCGGCGCGCTGAAATCCATGCGCAGCGAGGCTGCCGCGCCCGGCGCATTCCAGTCGTTCTTCTCGCCGAGTTTCACGCGCGCCGCCAAGTGCGTATACGGACGCAGGTCCGGCGACGTCATGAACGCGTTGTACATCGGCGTCGCCGCCGCGTCGTATTGGCTCATGGGCGGCAGGCCGAGAATCAGCTCCATCGTGCGCAACACGCCTGACGTCGTGTAGAGCGTGCTGTCGACCACGCCGCGGCGGGAGAAGGGACTGATCGCCATCAGGATCGACCGGTGCGCGTCCACGTGGTCCGGCCCGTTCTGCGCGTCGTCTTCGACGATGAAGATCGCGCTCTCCTTCCAGATCGCGCTGTGTGAGATGAGCTCGACGAGCTGCCCGACGGCGAGATCGTTGTCGGCGACCATCGCCCGCGGCGTGTGCTGGCCGGGAGACGTGCCGCTGGTGTGATCGCGCGGAATCCTGAGAATGGACAACCGGGGCACGGTGCCTTTCGCGACGAGCTCCTTGAACTCCTTCGCGAACACCTGCACCCGCTCGACGTCCGGGATGTTCATGTCGAACGGCGGGAAGGTCGGATGGACGTGGCCGTCGAGGCCCGGTACCGATGCGACCATCTGCCCGCCGGGGCGATCCCATCCGGCAAATTCACCATACGTTCGGTACGTGAGATTCGCGCGCTTCGCGAAGTCCCACAGGTACCCTTGCGCCGGCGCGGCGATATTGCCGAAGGGGTTCCGCATCAGATAACCCCCTTCGCTGAGATAGAGACCTTCGCGACGGCCGTAATTCGCCGGCCACATCTTCTCCACGAAATCTGTCGCGTATGCACCGGTGGAGAACGCGTGTCCGTCGTAGCTGACCTCGGCGTCGACGTAGAAGTTGTCGAACGTCTGGAATGACGTCGCGAGCGCGTGCGCGTTCGGCGTCACTTCCTGGCCGAACAGCGTGAGCGACGGATCGCCGTTGGCGCGCGGCAGGTCGCCGAGCACCTGGTCGTACGTGCGGTTCTCACGGATCACGTAGAAGACGTACTTGATCGGCGACGAGTCGCCGACGCGACGCGGGATCGGCGATGCCGATGGAACGTTCGCCGGCGCGAGGAGATGCGCGTCGGAGTACGGTGTGAGCTCGCGCACGCGAGCCGTCATGCGCTGCAGCGAGGCAGCCGTCGGCAGGGGGATCACGGAGATCGCCCCTTGATACATTGCGCCGCTGTACTGCGCGTCGATGCGCGCGCCGCCCGGCTGCGGGCCGCGAGGGTTGCCGCCGCCGACCAGCCCCTTGCCGTCGAGCACGAACAGCCG
>WNGB01002628.1_pt1 | contig 39891 bp, 30 predicted proteins | sample 5400681 | NCBI WGS metagenome assembly WNGB01 (sample SAMN13153367, study PRJNA577476) | soil metagenome | isolation source: 115 cm soil or saprolite under grassland replicate 2 | place: USA:California | collected 2016-06-15 | reverse complement strand
AGCGACGCGGCGATATGCGAGGCGCACACCTTCAGCAATGTGCGATCGTCGCTATCGAAACCAGGCTGCTCGATTCCGCGCGAAACCTCCAGAATGCCAACCGGCCGATCGTTGGTGCGCAGCGTCAGGCGCGCCAGGTGGCTTGCGCCCACAAATCCAAGGTCTTCGCCCACTAGGGTTAGGTGTGCCCCTAGAATCGCGTTCTCGTCATAGCCCGATACGTCCGCGCGTGTCCCAGGATTCCGCTCGGTCGCGGCGCCGCGCTGCGCTAGTAGCTCCAGTTGCTGATCATCAGGGTGAAATAGCGAGAGCGACAGCGCGTGCGGTGAGAAGCGCCGCCACAGCAGCTGTACAATCTCGCGCACGGCTGTGGGCGTATCCAAGGTAGAAGTAAATGTCTGGCTCATCTCATGCAACGCCACGATCTCCGAAAGGCGCTGCTTTTCCAGCCGGACACGCCGCCACTCCATCGCCCGGCGGACAGTGCGCTCGAGATCATCGACCGTGACCGGTTTGGTCAGATAGTCGAATGCCCCAAGCTTGAGCGCTTCGCGTGCCGTCTCGACCGTGGCATGCGCGGTAAAGACGATCGAGTCGATGTCGGGGTAATCCTGACGGAGCCGGTGTAGCAGCTCGATCCCACCCATCTCCGGCATCTGCAAATCGGTGAAGACCAGATCGTATTGATTTTCGCCCAGGCGATCCAAGGCCACGCGGCCATTCTCCGCCGCAATCACCTGATACCCATTCATCCGCAGCAGCCGCACGCAGAAATCGCGCACATTGGTATCGTCTTCGACGACAAGCAGCCGTGACGGTGTGACGGGCGCTTGCGTGTTTGTTTTGGTCACACTCATGGACATTTCACTCCCAGGCGACGCAAAGTATACGGTCTAGTGATCTGGCATGATTTCCTTGGGGAGGTCTGGAGGGGCCTTCGGCTCCGCGCACCCCCACCAAAAAAATATATAATCAATGCATGTCTCAGTAATTTCCTTCTGTTATATCGTTTCGTATATCATAAAAGATACGGCAAAAAGCGCGCCGCAACGCGCTTAAATCGCCGGCAGGAAAACAGTAAACGTGCTGCCCTGCCAGAGCTGACTCTGCACCTCGATCCGCCCCCAATGATCTTGAATGATTGTATGCGTCGCGTAGAGACCAAGCCCCAGGCCACGCGAAATACCGTTATCTACTTTGGTCGTGAAGCCGGGCTCGAACACGCGCATAAGTAGATCGGGCATAATTCCGCGCCCCGTATCGGATATCGCCACCCACACCCACCCACCCTGCTGATCGGCCTGAATAGTAATCCGACGTTGATCGGCGGCGCTCATCGCCTCGATTGCGTTGTGCAGCAGGTCGAGAAATGCCTGTTCGAGCTGCCCAGCCTGGCCAAGCACCAGCAGCGGCTCACTCGGCACCTCCAGCACCACATGCACGCCGCTCTCCTGTAGTCGCCCTTTCAGCAGGCCGATTGCTTCCAGCAGCGGCTCGTTGATCGATAGCGGCTGCTTGCCGCTCGACGCTGGCTGAGCGAAGCGCAGAAAACGCTGGACCAGCGCGGATATTCGCTGGCCTTCGACCATAATCTGGCCGATATCATCGCGCGTGGCCTGCGGAAGTGCTTGGTCGCGCAACAGCAAGTGGGTGTAGCCCAAGATCGTCGTTAGCGGGTTGTTGATCTCGTGCGCGACGCCAGCCGCCAAATCGTTGACAACCGCCAGCCGCGATGAGAGCAGCAGCTCGTGCTGCGGCGCGACATCGGCATCGCCAGCATTTCCAGGATCCTCGTGCGTGCCACGCTGATCTAGTACGCCGGCCGCAATGTCGCCGAGCGCGATCATCCAAGGCTCGTCGGCCGATTGAAACGCTGCCACCAGTGGCGATTGAAGATCGATCAGCCCAAGCACGCGGTCTTCCAGACAAATCGGGATGATCAGCTGCGAGCGCGTGTCGGCCAGCGCGGGGAGCGCGGCCGGATCGAGATGAATATCATCAGAGCGCGCCGGCATGCGCGTTCGATAGGCTTGGCCGGTCAGACCGCGATCCAAACTCGGCGGGATCTGCTGAAGCAGCAGTGCTTCCGCCTGGCTATAGCCGCGCCTGGCAAGAATATTTGCATGCCCCGGATGGCTAGCGGCGATAAAGCTGTGTCGGGCGCCGGTGCAGGCCATCGCCGCGCCAAGGATCTGGTCAAACGCATCCAGCTGGCCGCGCGTCTGGCGCACCTGCCGCGCGAGATCCATCAACTGCTGCTCCTGCCGCATCTGACGCTGCGCTACGGTGTAACGCTGGAACCAGCGCAAAGAGACAGCGGCCTGCTGCGCGAGCGCGAAAGCCAAGCGGGCATCACCCATATCAAAGCGCCCAGCCAGACTCAGGCAAGCAGGCAGCTGATCATCCAAAAACACCGGAATGCCCAGCCAAGCGATATCGGCCGCCGCAGTGGGCAGCGGCGGTTGAAAAGGTGCTGCGCGCTGCACCAGCACAGGCTGGTGTGCTTGAGCGATTCGCGCGAGCAGGTGCTGAGCAGTCGCACTTAATTCGACATGATCTGGCAGCGCATGTGGGCCAAACTGCGTCAGTACAACGACGGCCGGCCCGTTTGGCAGCAGGACGGCCGCGCCAGTGCAAGGAAGTAGATCACGGATAGTTGCGAGGAGATGCGTATATATCTCACCAAAGTCCGGCTGTGCGCCGGCTTGCGCGTGAGATAATATCGGGGCATCACTCGCCCCTGTGTATGGCTCGTGTAGCAACTTGGGCACACGTAGTCGCTCGTGCGCGACTTCAGCGCTCAAGCGGGCTTCGCGCGGCTTTGAAAGAAGGACCGCACGCGGCGCTCGAGCTCCTCGAAGTCAAATGGCTTCGCAAGGTAGTCGTTCGCGCCGATTCGCATAGCCTGCTTTTCGGTATCGGGGGTGCCGAATGCAGTGATCAAAATCACATAGATGTCGTTGTAGTCGCGCCGGATCGCGCGAATAAGATCCATTCCATCCATGCGTGGCATATTCATATCGGTGATCACAAGATCGCACTGATGGAGCGCAAGCTGTTCAAGCGCTGCAACGCCATCCTCGGCCTCTAGCACTGGGTAGCCGCCATTCGTCAGCAAGAATTTATACAGCCGACGAGTCGCTGCGTCATCCTCTACGATTAGAACATTAAGCGCGCTGCCATTGGCTACGGCCGGGCTAGTCGGCAATGACATGAGGTGACCTCCGTATCATAAAAAGCTGTTTAAGATCGACGGATGCCGCTTTGATATACAAGGACGGCCCGATTATTGCCAGATGTAGTATCCACTTCCTCGCACCCATGGCCGATTAGCAGATACATTGTTAATTATCCATTTTACCACATGTTAGCGCAACAGCAGGCACGAAGTTACGCATATACGATTAGCCTGACGAATTTGTAATCGGTTTGTCATTTCCGTCGACCTATCAGGAATGAAGATAAACGCGGACAAACAAGAAAGCAAATACGATTCTTACGACTCTCCGCGTTCGTCCGCGTCCAAACTCATCTTTTAGCGATAGGCAGCCAGGTCACGCTCTTCAATCGTCGGCATAAAGCGCGACATCTCAACCATCTTGAAGATCTTCTGATGATGTGGGCTGACATTCATTGCAAACAGTTTGTTGCCGGCCTTGCGCGACGAGACCACAAATTTAAGCAGCGCCGAGATCCCGGCCGAGTTGATAAACGCAACATTCGCGAAATCGAGAACCGTGATCGGTCGCATCGTGGTGGCCGTGGCGGTAGCCTCGATAGCTACTGCAGAATTGGTATCGACGCTGGTGGTCAAAATGTGCAGCACGGCCACATCGCCAAACTCCTCGCGACGAATGACTTCATTACTCATGGGAACTTTCCTTCCGGTATAGCCTCAATGTCATGACGGTTCCATGTTGTGATGAGCTAATCTCATAATCATCGACCAGCGCGCTGATCAGATACATGCCGAAACCACGGTGCAGGCCCGAATCCAGGTTCTGCTCCTCGACGATTTTGCGTGAGAAGTCGACCCGATCGGTGCCCTCGCCTTCATCCCGAATACGAACTTCAAGTTTATCGGCATCGAGCGCAAAGATCACCTCGACGAGTTTGGCGGCCTCGCGCCGATTGCCATGATCGATCGCATTATTGACGGCTTCACTGACCGCCAGCTTGAGATCTTCCACCCGCTCGGGCGGCAGGCCAATCGCCTGTCCAAGCTCGTCGGCACTGGCGCGCACGATGCGCTCGAAGATCGGATTCGAAGGGATATTGACAAGCACGCGTTCCATAAGCGATCCTTAGTGCTGTTTGGTGTCCAATATCAACCAACAACCGTTACGGCTAGCTTCCGACTGCCGGCATAGCGCGCGCGCGCGCGGCGCGCTGGGCCGCGCGCGGGGTAGCGAGCGTTTCCTCTTGCCGTGCCAGGTGATCGTAACGCCGTAGATAGGCTTTGCCAAGTGATGCATTGCCGATCTGAAGGTACGACGCGCCTAGATAATAGAGCGCCTGGGTGTGGCGCGGGTTGCGCCGCAGCACCTTTTCGAACAGCGGGATGGCGCGCGCCGGCTCCATCAACTCCTTATAGCACAGCCCAAGCATAAAGTTCGTCTCGACATCTTCCGGCCAATAGCGCAGCACTTGCTCGAACTCTTTAGCGGCCAGATCGTGCCGGCTGCGGCGGATATACATATACCCCAAATCGTAGCGCAGCGAATGCGCATCTGGCGCCAGCTCAACCGCTTTGCGCCAAGCGGCCAGCGCCCAGCTTTCGTGGCCCATGGCATTGTACATAAAGCCTAGCAGATAGTGCGCCTGCGGATCGCGCGGCAACAGCTGAACCGCGCGCTCGAACGCACGCACGGCGGCAGTGTTCTTGCCCATATCATACAGCAGCTTGCCCATATTAAGAAACAGCTTGCCGTTGCCGGGGTGTAGCTTGGCGCATTCGAAAAGCACCTCATAGGCCTCTTTGGGCTTGTGCTGAAGCTTGAGAATCGCGCTAGTACGAATGCGTGCATCCACGAAATGGCGATCCTGCGGTGGAATCTGGTTGTACGCATCCATGGCCTGATCCAGCCGGCGGGTGCGCGCCAGCAGATTGCCGAGCATGTAGCGCGCGCGCTGTTCCTCGGGGCGCCACTGCAACAGCGCGCGATAGATCCGCTCGGCATCTTCCTCATAGCCCTGGATCTTGAGATCCTGGCTGAGTCGATAGTACCACAGCGCAACCTCTTCTTCAGAGCGGATCACCAGCATCTCGTCCTGTATCTCAGGTGAGACAAAGGTCGGCTCAACCCGCAGCGCCTCGGTGAAGCAGCGCTGGGCCAGCTCGTGCGCACCATGGCCTTGGTGCATCAAGCCCATGTAGTAGCGCGGCTCGGCGGCCTGGGGGCGAGCGTTACATGCCTGATCGTAGTGAATATACGCCCGCCCGGCGTCGTCGAGCCGCTGATAACAGCGCCCGAGCGAGAAGTGCGCCTCGTAGAGCTTAGGGTTATGTTCCAGCGCCTCTTTGAACGCCGAGATCGCGCGATCAAGCTGGCCGCGCGCAGCGAAGGAGACGCCCAAGTTATAGTGCGCCTCAGCCAGCTGTGGGTCGGTCTGCACCGCCTCGAGATACTCACGCAGCGCGCCATCCCAATCCTCTTGAAATGCCAACGCATTGCCGATGTACAGGTAAATGATCGCGCGCTCGCGATCAAATATCTGGGCCTGCTCCTCGCCTTCGACATACGCCGCGATCAAGGCGGCCTTGAAATGCTCGATCGCATCGCCGTAAGAAGCGCGCAGGTAAGCGCGTATGCCCTGGCTGAACGCAGCCCCAAGGCGCGTACCAGCCATAAAGCGCTCGCTCCCGGAAAACGTGTCCAGGTCGAGCGGCATAAAGCTTAATGGTTCGTTCACAGTCATTGCTCGCTCTCCACCCATCGTGAGAACCTAGAAATGAGAACCGAGAACCGGAGATGATATATGGTTCTTAGTTCTTGGTTCTTGGTTCTTGGCTCCTATCGATACTCTTCCAGCGCTAACCGAAGCTGTCCATTCAATTCGCGTGCCAGGCCGCGCCCAAACAAATTTTGAGTGGCTCGCACGATCGCCGGCAACGCCTCATCCCAAGCCGTCACCGGGGCCGCGCTGCCAGGGAGCGCTACCTCAACCCACAACTGCGCGCTGCGGTTGGGGCCGAGCACATCGTCGGCGATGCCGCGCAGCTCGATATCAAGCTGCTCCAGCCGCCGCCGGAATATCACAATCGTAATGTCGTCGGCCTGATCGGCGCCGCTCCACAGGCGCAGCTCGTGCAACAGCACCGCTAGAAGCGCGCGCGGCTTCAGGCAGGCGTGGTGGCGCAGTGTGCGCTCCAAGCGTTCGTAGCCATAGATCTCGCCACCTGGCGGGCCGGCTTCGATCACACCATCGGTATAGAGCACCATCGTCTCACCGGGGCGAATCACGGCGCTGGCCTCGTCGTACTCGCTGTCGCCATCGACACCCAGCGGCAGGCCGGATAGCTCGACCTCGGAGACTTGGCCGTTGATCAGCACTGGGTAATTGTGACCGGCATTAGCCATACGCAGGATTCCGCGCCGTGTGTCCAGCATGGCATAGAACATCGTGACCATGCCCTGCGGAATTTCGGAAAGCACACCGCGATTGGTATCAATCAGCGTCGGGCCGGGCGGCTCGCCACGCCGTGCAGCGTGGCGGAACACCGTCCGCGCGACAGCCATACGCAGCGCTGCCGGCAGACCTTTGCCGGAAACATCGCCGATCATGATCCCCTGCCTACCATCATGTAATGGCAGAAAGTCGTAGAGATCGCCGCCCAAGTCACGCGCCGGCAAGCAGATAGCGCTGATCTCCCAGCCGGGTAGGCGCGGCACCGCCTCTAGCAGCAGACCCTGTTGGATGTCGCGCGCCAGGCGCATATCCTGCTCGATCTCGGCTTGACGGCGCAATCCTTCGAGATCAGGTGCGGCAGAAGCGACGACAGCAGCTGTTGCGACGAGAGCGGGGCGCGGGCGCAATCGCAATGCGCCCGCGTACGTATGCCCAAGCAGGGTTGCGCGGCGTGGGTGACGATTTGATTGGCGTTGATCTTGACCCATAGATACTAGCACCGATAGTAAAGGGGCGTAAGCTCCCCTGTTCGCACCTATCTTGAAAGCAGTAAATAATCAATCTGACGTTGACAAGTCTCGCGGAGCCAGCCAACTGCTACTCCATCCAGCAGCGCGCCGGGTGGATGTACATCAAGCTTGCGTAATGTGTTGCGGTATTCCCGTGCCGCCTTATCGATTCGACCATCTTGGCGGTAGGCCTCGGCCAGGTAGAATGAAACCAGCGCCGAATCCACGCTCAGGTAACGTGCCCGTTCGAGCTGCTGGATGGCCAATGGCCATTGGTCCTGCCGTCCAAAGATCACGCCCAACAGCAGCTGCGCTTCCTCGTTCAGCGCGTCGATCTCGATCGCGCGCCGCACCTCGGCCGCCGCCAAATCGAGATCGCCACGATCGGCGTGGGCGCGCGCGGTCAGCGTCAGCGCTTGTGGCGCGCAGGCCGACTGCGGTGAGACACCACGGAGCGCCCGCAGCGCTTCGTCGGTCTTGCCCTGCACGAGCAACTCACGCCCGCTCGCCAGAGCCGCCTGGTCGGAATGTCCGCGCCCACTCGCCAACCCTGCATGATCATGAAACACCTGTTTGTGGTCACGCGATACGCCGTTGGTGCTAGGATCGGATCGCGCCGGGTCGAGCGCGCGCTGGCGCTGTTCCGATCGGGGTGTTGCCATGTGCTGGCGGGATGCGGCGGCTACCGATGGGGCAGACGATTCCAACGCCTCCTTGTAGTAAACGTATGCGCCAGCCACTTCTCGCGAGTGAAATCGATCAAAAATATTCCAGAGTGTTTCAGAGAAACCAAGGAATAGCAGACCACCAGGTGGCAGGCAGCCATAGAAACGTGCGATCAGCTCTTGACATGTCTTCAACTGGAAATAGATCGTCACATTCTGGCAAAAAATAATATCGATGCTGGATGCGTAACGCGGAAATGGATCCAGCAGATTGAGCGACTCAAAACGCACCAGCGCCCGCAGCGCATCGCTGGCCAGGTAGCCATCATCTTTGGGCATGAAGTAGCGCGCCAGCAGATCGCCGGGTAAATTTTGCAGCGCACGGCCGCGGTAGAAGCCTGCGCGCGCCTTCAGTAGGGCCGGCTCGCTCAAATCAGTCGCCCAGATCTCAACCGGGCGCGCCAACGGCTGACCAAGCGTCTCAAGCACAGTGATCGCCAACGAGTAAGGTTCCTCGCCGGTGGCGCAGCCGGCGCTCCAGATCCGGATCGGCGCGCCGGCCGGCTTGCGCCGATGTATATCGGGCAGCAGCACCTCGCGTAGCGCGCGCAAGTGCGGCCCGTTACGGAAGAAGATCGTCTCGTGATTCAACACCAACTCAGCCAGCAGGCGGAGCTCATCGCGCCCGCCCGGCCCCTGGATACGCCGCTCGTAAGCCGCAAAATCGTCGCCGGTGGCGTGGAGCCGCTGGGCCAGGCCATGTTCGAGCAGCCGCAGCCGGGCCAGATCGAGGTACACACCACTGTAGTCGGCCAGCCGATCGCGCAGCGACGTAAACTGTTCCGGCGCAAGTAGGCCGGCGCTCGCGCTGAACGTTCTAGCCGTGTGCTGCTGATCCATCGATGGCTGGCGAGAGAATGTCATTGGGCACCTCGGGCCGGCGCAACCGCCGCGAGATCGAGCTGCTTGATCAGTTCGGCCAGCCGGGGCGCGATATGTGTGGCCGGCAGCACCTCAAGGGCTGCACCAAGCTGAATGGCAGCACGCGGCATTCCAAAGATCGTGCTGGTCGCTTCGTCTTGAGCAATGGTATAGCCGTTTGACCGTTTAATCGTCAACATACCGTAGGCGCCATCGCGACCCATGCCTGTGAGCAGTACACCAATCGCACGCGCACCGAACACCTCAGCAGCGGCCTGCATCGAGATATCGATCGACGGACGCTGGATCAGCAGCGGAGTATCGCTTAGATGAATCGTGCGCTCATAGGTGATCAGCAGATCGCGCGTGTCGGGCGCGATCAACACCTCGCCGACGCGGATGGCCTGGCCCTCGATCGCCAACTTTACTGGCAGTCGGCTGGCGTTAGCCAGCCATTCAGCCATACCGGAGCTGAAGCCCTGGGCGATGTGCTGTACTACCAGCACCGCCGCCCGCAGATCGCCGGGCAAGCTGGACAGCAGCTCATTTACCACTCGCGGGCCGCCGGTGCTGGCGCCGATCACGATCAAGGGAACATCCAGGCCGGGAGACAAAGAGACTGGAAGACCGGGAGCCCGGGAGATGGGGAGACTGAGTGTTTCTTTGGCGCTCAACTTGTCTGCTTGCTTCCTTGTCTGCTTTTCTCCTCGTCCATGGGCGACTGGAAAAGTGATTGTGCTGATCGTATCGGCTGGCTTGCGGCGCCCGCGCAGGTGAGTGACAACCTTCACGCGCGCCAGCACCTTGATCCGGCGGATCAGCGCGCCTCCAGTGCGATCCAGCGCCTGCGCATCGCTGCCGGATGGCTTCTCGATCACTTCGAGCGCACCAGCGCCGAGCATTTTGAAGGTGATATCGACCTCGTGGCTGGCGAGCGAGGCCGTCAGCACCAGGATCGGCGTTGGGCAGTAGGCCATCAGGTGCTCGGTGGTCGCCAGGCCATCCATCACCGGCATGCGCACATCCATCGTCACAATATCAGGGCGCAGCTCTTGAACCAGATCGATCGCCTCGCGGCCATTACGCGCCGTCGCGACAACCCGAATCGACGGATCCTGTTCGATCAGGCCGGTGATCACGCGCCGCATCAGCGCCGAATCATCTACCACTATCACGCGAATCGGCTGGCTCATGTGCTAGTGCATCTCCAAGATCAGCTTGACCCGATTTGGCAAGTTCAGCAGGTCGATGTCTTTGTTCAGGTAATCGTCCACGCCGGCCTCAAACGCGGCATGCTTATCGTCGCTCGATGTCAGCATGATGATCCGCAAGTCGTCGAGCGCCGGGTCGTCGCGCAGACGGCGGCAGACTTCATAACCGTCGATGCCGGGCATCTGGACATCGAGCACCATCAGATCAGGCACGGCAACGGCGACCTTCGCCAGTGCCTCTTCGCCGCTATGGGCTAGATCGACCTCGTAGCCGTACATGCTCAGTCGCATGCGCACGATATCGGTGACGAGCTTGCTATCATCAACGACCAGGATTTTCTCGGCCATGGTGTGCTCCCGGTTCATACGATCCTTAGGATGTTGTTATCTATGTCGGAATTGTGCGAAGGTGCCTTTAGCCTGCGGCAGCATGGTACTTTACGTTTTCTGTATGTTCTTTTTTCACCCGGCGGGGTGAAAAAAGAACATACAAAAGCAATAATCCGTGGGATGCGTACGTTCTATCATGAATTCTACCGTATCAAGTGCCCAACAGTTGCTGGACAATTTCCAGCAGATTGCTTTGGTTAAACTGGCTTTTGACGATATAGGCCTGCGCGCCGGCCTCCAGCCCGCGGCGCCGATGTGTCTCAGAAGCCAGGCTGGTGACAATAATAACCGGCAACTCGGTCAGCCCCAGGTCGGTACGAATGCGGCTGGTCAGCTGGAACCCATCAACGCGCGGCATTTCGACATCGCTGACCACCAGATCGTAGGTAGTAGCGCGGAGTTTCTCAAGCGCGTCGAGGCCATCGACGGCGGTTGTAACATCGTAGCCGGCCGATTGAAGGATCGTGCGGATTAGCTCACGGGTGGTGAACGAGTCGTCGGCGACCAGCAGGCGTGAGTGGCGGCGCGCATCATCGTGCTTGACGACAGTGGTCATCAGGGCCATACCGCGCGCGGCCTGCGCCAGTGCCATCGGGTTGAGCAGCAGCACGAGCCGACCATCGCCCATCTGGATCGCGCCACTGAAACGGCGCTGCTTCTCCAGTAGCGGCCCGAGCGGCTTGACCACCACCTCGCGCTCATCGATTAGCTGATCGATCAGCAGCGCCACGCGGGCGTGCGGCGGCGCGAGGGGAAGGAGTGCGCGCCATCGACATCCAGCAGATCGGCCAGCCGCAGCAGCGAAGCGAGCTTGCCTTCGTACGGCAGCATGGCGCGGCCTTCGATCGTCTTCACATGCTCGGCATAGGCCCAGATGCTGGCCTGACAGCTCGACGCCGGCAATGCGAAGGTGTATTCGCCCAGCGCGACTAGTAGCACGCGCGTGGTGATCAGCGTCAGCGGCAGCGCAAGCATGATCGACGTGCCGATGCCCATTCGCGAATCGACATGCACCTGGCCGCCCAGCTCGACAATATTAGTTCGCACCACATCCATGCCCACGCCACGGCCCGAAATATCGGTGATCATCTGGGCAGTGCTGAAACCGGGTGTAAAGATCAGCTCCAGCGCCTCCTGGTCGGTCAGCAGTGCGGCGGCCTCGGCCGAGAAGAGATTCTTGCGCGCGGCCGCCGCGCGCAGCCGCTGCGGATCTATGCCACGCCCATCGTCACGAATAGTCACATTGACGTAGGCACCCAGCGCTTCGGCAGTAACGGTGATCGCGCCGTGGCGTGGCTTGCCGGCTTGCTCGCGCTCGTCGGGAGGCTCGATGCCATGATCGACGGCATTACGAATCAGGTGAATGAGCGGGTCGTTCAGCGCCTCGATCATCTTGCGATCCAGCTCGGTCGATTCGCCCAACAAGGACAACTCGATCTCTTTGTCGGTTTCGCGGGCCAGCTCACGTACGGCGCGCGGCAAGTTCGAGAAGCAGGTAGCGATCGGCAGCAGCCGCGCGGTCATGACCTCTTGCTCCAAGTCTTCAACCAGCTGCGTTGTCTGGTTGGTGTGCTGCTCGAAGCGCTCGGCGTGCGCGCGGATAAGCTTGCGAGCCTGGTCGCCGGCGTTGAGCGCGCCGTTCATGTGGCGGTCAAGCGACTCGCGCTGAGACTGCGAGAAGCGCAGCTGCTTCAGCTCGCGCTCCAGTGCCTGCAGCATGCGCTCCTGCTGGCCGATCAGGGTGGTGATCTCGCCAAGCGTCTGGAGGTGAGTCGCCTGAGATTGGCGCCCAACTGCCAATTCCCCGGCGAGATTCAGCAACTTGTCGAGCCGATCGACGCGCACGCGAATGGTCTGGCGTGCGGCGGCGCGGACGTTTCTTGCGAACGTTGGCATGGCGGCCGGTTCGGGCGCGAGCGTGACGGCTGGCGCGAGCAGATCCGCGTTCGCGGCAGGAACCTGCAGATCGATCAAAGCTAGAGCAGCTGCAGTTTCAGCGGCAGGTTGGCTCGCATCTGGCTCCTCGGATCGCCCGCTACGACCGAGAGTGAGAGTCAGCGCTTCGACATCTATGCTGGAAGGGCGCCCATCGATCGCGGCGTCGACCAGCGCAAGGATCGCGTCGCCACCCCGCAACATATCGTCGGCCAGTGCGCCGTCGAGCTCGCGCCGGCCCTCGCGCACCGCACCCAGGATATATTCGCAGGTATGTGCGACACGACCGACCTGATCGAAACCAAGCACGCGTGCCGAGCCTTTGATCGTGTGCATGGCGCGAAAGATCGTATCGATATACTCGCGACGATCCTCGGCACGTGGCTCCAGCGACTCCAACACCAGCAAGCCCTCGTTGAGGATGCGGATGTTCTCGGCCGTCTCATCACGGAACTGGCTGTAGAATGCGGTTAAATCCATCGTCAGGTCGCAGGCTTCATGTCATCGGTCGCATGTCGCACGTTCGATGCCGCGCAGCTTGCAACCGGTGCCCTGGGCCGTGCTATCCCTTACCATTCTTTGTAAGGCTGTACATGCGCGCGTCGATCTCGTCCATTGTGGAATGCACTACGTTCTCGCGCGGGTTCTCGTAGACAATGCCATGCAGGCGCTCGGCAATCGCCGTGAGCATCTGAGCCGACTCGGCCATCTGGCGCGAGCCGGCGGCTGTCTGGCGGGCCACATCGGCTATCTCGCGCATGGTCTCGACCACCTGCTCGCTGGCGCTCTGCTGCTGCGCGGTGGCGAGGCTGATCTCGGCGCTGCTCTGAGCGGTGCGCTCGGCGACCATCACGATGTTGTTCATCACCTGGCCGGCACTATGGGCCAGCTCGACGCCGCGCTCGACCTCTTTGCCGCCCTCTTCGGCCGCCAGTACAGCAGCGTTAGTGGCCTGCTGGATCTCGGCGATCACGCCCTTGACCTCTTTGGCGGCGGCGAGCGCGCGATTAGCCAGGCTCTTGACCTCGGCGGCGACGACGGCGAAGCGCCGGCCATGCTCGCCGGCGCCGGCGGCCTCGATCGCGGCGTTGAGCGCCAGCAGGTGCGTCTCATCGGATAGATCGTTGATCAGGTCGATGATCTCGCCGATCTGCTGCGAGCGCTCACCTAGATTGAGCACGCGAGTGGAGACATCCTGCACCCGGCCGCGAATGCGCTCCATCGCCTGAATACTGTTGTCAACTGCATCCTGGCCCTCGCTCAGATTCTCAAGCGTCTGGCCGGAGGCCTCAGCGACCTGCTCGGCGGCGATCGCTATCTGGCGGGCGGTCGAGCCAAGCTCCTCGATCGTGGTGCTGACCTCCGAGACCGCGCTAGCCTGTTCGGTAGCGCCGCTGGCTTGCTGGTGCGAGGCTGCGAGCAACTGAGAGGCGGCGGTCGAAAGCTCGCTGCCCAGCTCGATCTGCTGGATGTTCTTTTCTAGCAACTTCTGGTTCGAATGATACAGCGCCTCGGATTGCTCACCACTCTGCGCGACAAAGTGTGCAGTACTGCCCGACCAGAGCATGGCGATATAGGCCAGCAGGCCGCCAGCAGTGGCGAAAGCCAGCAGCGCCACGATCGAGCGACCAGCATTGTTCAGCGGCACAATTGGCGCGATCAGATCCTGGCTTTGGAGCAGCGCAAGCAGCGCGAAGCAGCTAAGCGAGATGATGAAGATTCGCACGCTGTCGCCGGTTTTGCCGAACAGCCCGGCCGCCATGATCGGGATCAGGTACGCCACGAACATTGGCCCACCGACTCCGCCTATCAGATAGATCAGCAGCGTAACGTACCCCACGGTGGTGTACAGAAACATGTTGGTCGCCAGCTTGAAATGCCGCTGCTGCGTCAGCCAATAGGTTGTTGCCGCGATGGCGGATATGAGAAGCACTGAGGCAATGACGGCAGGAACATAGTTCGGGCCGACGATCAGGCCGAACAACCACAGCGCAATCTGTAGGATACCGCCCAGCAGCGCGGCAGCGCCGAAGCCGATCGCGAGCCGACCCAGCAGCCGCGCACGATCCTGATCAGTGCCATGCATGTCGGCGACTGTACGGCCAAAACGAGAAGACACCTGTTCCATATGAGTATCGCCTTTGCTATAAGGCAGCTTTAGCCTGCCCTTCGACATGCTCAGGATGTACGACAGCTTGGTACTTTACGTTCATTATGGGTTCTTTTTTCGCCCTGCAGGGCGAAAAAAGAACCTACCAAAAGCAAAAATCCGTGTGCTTGTGTACGTCCTATTTTAGAGCGTCCCTTAGCTCTCACCAGCGTAGCTAAGCATTGCACTGCGCGCGACCGCGCGGAGATCGAGCTTTACAATTAGGTCGTCGTCGAGCGCCAGCGCACCAATGGCCCAGGGCTGTTGCAGTCGCTCGCGCAGAAGCGTGGGCAGCGGGACGCTGGCGGCGCGCTCCAAGAAAGTATCAACATAATCCACCAGCAGCGCGACATAGCGGCGGCGCAGTGGGACGATCAACGCGCGCCGCCGAGTCAGCATGCTTTGGTCGGATGGATCGAGCAACGGGCCAAGCTCGACGCCAATACAAGGCCGATTGAATAGTCCACCGGCCCGCAGCTCGGCCAGATCGACGATCAGCTTGACTTCAAATAAATCATCGTGGCGAACAGCATAGCGGCAAAGTGCGGTTCGAACGACCAACAGTACGTCACTTGCCATCGTTCAGACTCCCGCGCGCAGGCCGGCGATTAGCTCATCGAGATCAATCAGCGCCACTGGCTGCTGCTCGTGGTCGGCGATGCCGCGCAGAAAGCGCGCGCGCGCCGGATCGAGCGCCGCCGGCAAGGGCTGAAGCGTCTCGGCCGGCAGCGCCGCCAGATCCTGCACAGCCTCGGCCAGCAGCGCCATATCAATGTCTTGATGGACGACGATCACCAGACGGGCGGCTCGTGTGACGGGGACAATCGCAAGCCCCAGCAGCGGGCGTAGCTCGACGACCGGCAGAATTGTGCCGCGCTGGCTCAGGATGCCGGGCAGCGAAGGCGGCGACCCAGGAACCGGCGTATACGCGCGGTAGCGCACCACTTCGCGAACGCTGGCTGAAGGAATACCATACAACTCGCCGGCAAGCCGGATCAGCAGGACGTCGATCGTTGCGAGATCAGCTATATCCTTTTCGGCGGAGCTGGATGCGAACACAATAAACCTACATATATACTGGCTCAAGCAAGATCGACGCGGGCATAATGTACCTGGCAGCATACTACGGAAGCAGGTGGGTGGTCAAGCTACCCGTTGGTACTGAAGGCACGTCGTAGAACAGTACTCTTGTTTGACGTAGCTCAGAGATTGGAATCGCACACCTTTTCTGATATAATCGAGCCGACGTTTTCACAGACTAGAGAGCAACCCATGACCTATCGTCGCAAGGCCGATCCACACTCATTGCGGCGGCTATTCGCGCTGGGGCTGCTGCTGCTCGGTATTGTGCTGCCGTTTGCCTCGGCGGTGCTCGCGCCGGCCAAGGTTGGCAGCGCCGCCGCGCTCGCAGCCGCGCTACCAACGGCGTACGTGCGCGCGCCGACGCCACAGCCAGCAGTGATGGCGCTGGCGCAAGCCGGCGCGAGCGACCAGTCGGCGGCGTCCGAGCCACAGCCGGTAACCATGGCAGCCACGCCAGAATCCGCTGCGCCGACCGTGGCGCCTGCCCCGAGCCCGCCAACCCCTGCGCCACCAGCCGAGCCAACGCTGACCAGCACACCAATGCAGCTGGCGCCGGTGGAGGGCGGCGCGGTGGCACAGGTCGCGACACTCTTCCCGATTGCGCCAGCGCCAGCGGATGCGCCCCCAGACCCCCAGCTTTCCGGCTTGCCACCGCCGATTTTGATGTACCACTATGTTCGCAGCGTCGACCAGGGCAGCGACCCGCTCGGCTACGATCTCTCGGTCACGCCCGATGAGTTCAACAGCCAGATGGCCTGGCTGCACGAGCAGGGATATATTGGCGTGCGTATGGATGGCATCACCCGCTGCCTGCGCGGCGACGCCCCCTGCCCAAGCAAGGCGATCGCGCTGACATTCGATGATGGGTATGCGGATGCCTATACCGACGCGCTGCCCGTGCTGAAGCGCTACGGCCTGAACGCGACATTTTATATTGTCACCAACTTCGTCGGCCAGCCGGGCTACATGACCTGGGAGCAGGTGGCTGAGCTACGTGACGCAGGCATGGAGATCGGCGCACACACCATCGACCATCTCGATTTACGCACGCTCGACCCGACCGAGATGCTGCGCCAGATTGCCCAATCGAAATCGGATCTGGAGAGCAAGCTTCGCATCAGCGTCACGAGCTTCTGCTACCCGGCCGGCTTTTACGATCCGGCGATCGAAGAGATGGTGCGCGCATCCGGCTACCTCAACGCGACGACGACCCGCTGGGATAACGATACCAGCGATATGATGGCGCTGCCGCGGCGACGTATCGCGGGCGGGACGGCGCTGGATGCGTTCGCGTGGATTATCACAGGCGGCTGACCCACATCCCTACCTGACCCAATTACGGCGGGCCTACTGCCAAGTGTGGATCGTCACAAATGGCTGATCCACATCTCTACCTCGCGGCATGCCCGAAAATTATACCCTCCACCGTTTACTGAATAGAGCCTTTGTTGTCGATACATCTCAGCCTGGCGAGTGATGAGGAAAGCGCGCATGCAACAGCACAAACTCTACTACCCGTCACTCAATACAGCACTTGAGTCAAGCGGCGCTGCGGCGCAACCGTCGTATCGGGCTGCTTGGAGAATTTGGTCGGGAGTCAATGGACGAGCGCGAATTATTACGAGGCACCCTGGCGCGCGCGCGGCGGGCGCTCCAATTTCTGGAGCAGCAAGCAGCAGGGTTTGGGCTGCTTCATATTCCAGCCAATTTGCAGATCGAGCTGGAAGAAAAGCGCGAAGAAGTCGCACGCCTGGAGGCCCGGCTGGCTGAAACCACCAAGCAGCCGCAGGCGCGTATCACCGCGCTCGATACCTATGCCTGCCCTTACCCCGGCATGGTTCCCTTCCGCCTCAAAGACAGCCCTTTCTTCTACGGCCGCGACACAGAGATCCGCTTCCTCATCCAGCACCTGCGCCATCAGCGCTATTTCTTCGTGATCGGCCCTTCCGGCTCGGGGAAGTCGTCGCTGGTCTTTGCCGGCCTACTGCCGGAGTTGCAGGAAAGCCGATTGTTCCCGGCCGGTTTCTGGCTTATCCGCGACATGCGCCCCGGCGCGCAGCCACTGCAGGCGCTGGCCCAAGCGCTTGGCGGCGACCCGGCGCGGGCGGACGAGTCGATCATCGGCCTGCTGGGCGCGTATCAGCCGGCCCAGCGCCTGCTGCTGGTGATCGATCAGTTCGAAGAGCTGTTCACCCAAGTTGAGCGCACCGAGCAGACTCAGTTTGTGGCGGCGTTACGAACATTGCGCGGCCAAGAAAACTGCGTGTTGATCTTGACGATGCGCGCGGACTTCTACCCCGACTTGATGCAAAGCGACCTATGGCCAGTCGAGGCGGTGGAGCGTCTGGAAATAGCGCCACTGCGCGGGTCGGCACTGCGCCAGGCGATCGAGCAGCCGGCGCTGGAGGTGGGCGTTCACCTGGAGCCAGGCTTGCTGGAGCGCCTGATGGACGACGCCGCGAGCGAGCCAGGGCTGCTGCCGCTGATTCAAGAGACGATGCGGCTCCTTTGGAGCGATATGCAGGACGAGGTTCTCACGCTGAGCGCGTATCAGGCGCTTGGATCGGAAAATAGCAGCGGCCTGGCTGTGGCGATAGCGACACAGGCGGACGCGACTCTGGCCGCCCTGACACCTGCGCAGCGTCAGATCGCGCGACGAATTTTCCTGAGCCTGGTGCAGCTCAACGAGAGCGGCCCAGACACCCGCCGCCAAGAAGCGCTCGAAGGTTTGCACAGCGCAAGCGAAGACCCGCACGATTTTATGGTGACGATCGAGCGACTGACGCGCGACCGCCTTCTGACACGCAGTGGAGGCGAGAATGGACATGGGCCGCTAGTCGACCTAGCGCATGAGACGCTGATCAGTGGCTGGCCACAGCTGCGCAGGTGGCTCGAAAGCGATCGCGCCGCCCTGATCGTCCATCATCGATTGATGGGCGTGGTGCGTGAGTGGAGCGCACAAAAGCACGATCTGAGCTTCCTGTATGGCGGCGCACGACTGGCGGATGCCCAGGAGTATGCCAAGCGCCATGCGGAAGACATGAGTGAAGACGAAAAAGCTTTTCTGGCAGCCAGCGTCGCCCGCGATCGGATGCACGAGCGTTCGCGCTACCTGGGCCAGGCGGCCGGCGGCGCGCTTGGCGCCGCGCTGGGCTTCGGGCTGGGATTCGCGCTGATGTTTGCGGCTACCGGGGCGCCCGCTTTCACGACTATCCTCATGTTCCTCGCGATGTTTCCGGTCGGCGCGATGGTTGGGTTCGGCATTGGGATCGCGCTATGGCTCGCGCGCGGTCAGCCCGCGCTGCGCGGAGCGGCAACGGCCGCGTTCGGCGCCCTCGCCAGCGGAATGGCCTATCCGTTCTTTTTGATCAGCGCGATCGGCCGTGTCGAGCCGCAGCATGTGATTGCCGGCGTGTGTATAGGCGCCGGGTTGGGTCTGGGAGCCGGCCTGCCCCACCGCCCGTGGCATCGCCTGGCAGGCATAAGCCTCGGCGGCGTTATCAGCATTGGACTTGCCTATATGACCGGTGGCGTACTAGGCAACGTGTGGATGGCGCTGTTCGCCGGGGTTGCGCTCGGCGGGCTGACTGGGCTAGGGTTTCAGATGACCGCAGTCGAGGGCGGCGAGCGCCTGCTTGGCTAGGAGGAATATATGATCACAAGCACATTGGAGTGGTGGAATAGCTCGCAGGCGACGATGGTACTGAAAATCGTCGCTGGCACGGCTATCTTTGTGGCGGCAGTGTTGGCGTTCGCGATGCGCTGCGACCTGGGCATCCCATGCGCGCCGATAATCAGCCTGAGCGCCAGGTCGGATCATGTCACCCACTTTTCGCACACGGGCGGCCAGACAGAGGTGACGCTGGGCAAGGCTCAGCCGGTCGAGGCAGGTGACGCGATCGATGTGGACGCGCGGGGCGAAGCGTTGCTGCACTTCCCCGATTTCCAGGATGTGCGCATGTTTCGTGACGCGCAGCTCAATATTGTTGCCACGAGCGCGCTGCGACCCGGCGCGCCAGCTATCTATCGCCTTCAGCTCGAGGCCGGCACGTTGTTCCTTTCAGCCGGCGAGCAGAGCGCGGCCAGCCAGCGCCTGGTCATCTCGACAAAGTGGGCCGAAATACAGCATGTTGGGACTGATTTCCTGGCGTATTACGACCCGCGCACCCAGCGAACCTGGGTTGTGGTGGTGACCGGAGCGGTGGAGGTACGCGCTCAGAACGTCGCCGGGCCGGCTAGCCTGGTCACAGTCCCAGGCGGCTGGCAAACGTGGATCGATCCCGGCCAAGCGCCCGAGCCGCCACATCCAGCAACGCGCGCGGAGGTAGGTACGCTGTTTCCGCAGGTGGAAGCGCTGACGAACAGTGCGCTGGCCGACCAGGCCGTGCTGGCTGCAGTTATCAGCGCGACATCAACGCCGACGCCCACCGCGACAGCCACGCCCACTGCGACAGCTACGCCTACTGCGACAGCTACGCCCACCGATACGCCGTCGCCGACGGAGACACCTCTACCGGTGGCGGTGGCGCCGGACACACCCGTGCCGCCGGCCGATACGCCGACCGATACGCCAACCATCACGCCTACGAATACCCCAACCGTCACACTGACGATCACGCCGACCGTCACACCGACGATCACACCGACCATCACGCCGACGATCACGCCCACCGACACACCGTTACCACAGCTGGCCGATCTTGCCGCCGGAATCACGGATGTCGCGGTGTCCTGCGGCAGTGTGCAGCCAGGCTGCACAACGACGGTGGCGTTCACGATTTCTAACCAAGGCAACGCGGATGCGAAGATCTTTGCAGTGCTGGTGCAGGCCGACCCAGGTCAGTCGACGATTCTCACCGTCGATGCGCTAGCGGCAGGCGCAAGTCAGGATCTCAAAGCGACGCTTGGCCCGGGCGGCAACTGCTACGACCCCGATTGTACAACGCGGGTGGAGGTCGACATCCGACAAGCCGTTCCAGAGTCCGACGAGAATAACAACGCCGTTTCAGAGACACGTAAAGGATAGAGCATCCAGAAAGTGTGGTACTATCCTGTAGAATGCTGTAGATGGAGGGAGTGCCATGCTACTCGAAGGGAAAGTGGTGCTGGTGACGGGCGGCGGCAGCGGCGTGGGCGCTGCGATCGCCAGGCAGTTTGCCCAAGCCGGCGCGCAGGTGGTGGTGATCGGGCGGCGCGCGGAGCAGCTCCAGGCCACCTGCGATGCGATCACGAGCGGCGCGCCAGTGCGCGCAGCTATCGCCGATGTGGCCGATCGCGCGCAGGTGACGACGCTGGTGGAGCAGATCGTGAGCGAGTTTGGGCGGCTCGACATGTTGATCAACAACGCCGGCGTCAACACCCCCGAGCGGCGGCTGGAGCAGCTATCGGCGGAGAACTGGGACTACCTGATGACCGTCAACGCGACTGGCGCATTCAACATGATCCAGGCGGTGCTGCCGCAGATGCGCGCACAGCGCGATGGGTTGATCATCAACATCTCGTCGATCTCCGGGCTGCGCGCCAGCACGCTTGCAGGCGCGGCCTATAGCGCATCCAAACACGCGCTGAACGCGCTGTCGAAGGTGGTGGGCCAGGAGGAAGAGCAGCACGGCATCCGTTCGACGATCATCTCGCCCGGCGATATCAACACGCCGCTGCTCGACAAGCGCCCGGTGCCGGTGAGCGCGGAACAGCGCGCCAAGATCCTCCAGCCGGATGACATCGCGGCCGCAGCGCTGTTCGTGGCGACGCTGCCGGCGCATGTCAGCGTGCCGGAGCTGGTGATCAAGCCGGTTGGGCAGATGTATGCGTAATTGTCTTTTCTCTTTCAGCGCGTAGTGGGCGGCACTGCCGCCCACTACGCGCTGAAAAGAGGATACTTGGAGGGATTGCCTCCCTCCAAACCTCTCTGGGTTGGCTGAAAAGAGGATACTTGGAGGGATTGCCTCCCTCCAAACCTCCCTGGGTTGGAAGAAACACGCAACTCGTGTCCTGAGAGCCGTTAGTAATCTCCGAACCCCTCGAACCCACCCTCCTCAATCAGCCGCGCTAGGGCCGCAATGTCGGGCGCAGGCGGGCGGTCGGCGGTGAGCGCGGGTACCCGCGCGCGCAGCCGATCGTAGGCGGCCTCGACGCCCGCGCCGGAGCGCAGCGGGCGGTGCTGCTCCAGCGCCTGGGCCGCGCACAGCAGCTCGATCGCCACAACATTGCGCGCGAGCTCGATCGCCTGCTGGGCTTGGAGCGCGCCGGTGGCGCCCATGCTGTTCCAATCCTCCATACCGGCCGAGGTTGGCAGGCTGGCGATCGAGGCCGGCTGGGCCAGCGCGCGAATCTCGGCCACCAGGGCGGCCGCCGTGTATTGCACAATCATCAGGCCGGATTGCACGCCAGGCTGCGGCGTCAGGAACGGCGTCAGGTGCATCTCGGGCTCCCAGGCGCTGAGCAGCAGAAACGCGCGCCGTTCCGAGAAGCCGGCGATCTGGGCCAGCGCAATCTTCAGCAGATCCAGTGCGGTGGCCAGCGGCTGGCCGTGGAAGTTGCCGCCCGATAGCAGCTGATTATCCTCGGGGAACAGCAGCGGGTTGTCGGTGACGGCGCCCAGCTCATTCGACATCACCTGCTCCACAAAGGTCAGCGCATCACGCGCGGCACCGAGCACCTGTGGGATGCAGCGCAGCGAGTAGGGATCCTGCACGCGTGGGTCGTCGCGGTGGCTGTGTGGAATGCTGCTACCGTGCAGTATGGCGCGCATACGTGCCGCGCAGGCGGTTTGGCCGGGCTGCGGGCGCAACGCATGGATGCGCGCATCCAGCGTGGCGTGGGTGCCGAGCGCTCCCTCCAGGCTGATCGCGGCGGCGACCTCGGCGGCCCGCAGCAGCCGCCAGGCATCGTGCAGCAGCAGCGCGCCCATGCCGGCCATCAGGTGCGTGCCGTTGAGCAGCGCCAGGCCCTCCTTGGCTTCGAGCTGAAGCGGCTGCAAGAATGCGCGGGCGAGCGCCTCGGCCCCAGGGACGAAGGACTAAGGACGAAGGACGTAGCATGATTCGTCGAAATCTTTCGTCTTTCGTCTTTCGTCTTTCGTCGAGTCGATCGAGGCTTGTCCCTCGCCAATCAGCACCAGCGCGATATGCGCCAGTGGCGCGAGATCGCCGCTGGCGCCGACCGAGCCGCGCGCGGGGACGTGCGGCGTGATATCGTTGTTCAGCAGCGCCAGCAGCGCCTCGACCACAGCGCGGCGTACGCCGGACGCGCCGCGGGCCAGGCTTGCCGCCGTGAGCAGCAGCATCGCCCGCACGACATCGGCGGGCAGCGGCGCGCCAACGCCGGCGGCATGGCTGCGCACCAGGTTGTGCTGTAGTTCGCCCAGGCGCTCGGTGGGGATGCTGACCTTGCTGAGCGCGCCGAAGCCGGTGGTCACGCCGTAGCAAACCTGCCGCTCGGCGACGATTGATTCGACCATGGCGCGGGCGCGCTCGATCCGCTCGATCGCCTGGGGCGCCAGCGCGACGCGCCGGCCGGCGCGCGCCACCGCGACGACATCGGAGATGGACAGCGGCTCACCAGTGAGCAGCAGCGTGGTCATCATCGACCTCCATTGATAGTGAGTATTGCGAAGTGTGTGGCGAATATAATATCGCTTGAGGCGCAGTATAACGCGGGGTGGGATGCGGGGCAACTGGGGGAGATAGGGCCACGCCGGCGTCAGCCCTTCGATGCAATGCATTGCGGATGTCGGTGGTACCAAAAGGAACCTTTTCGCCCCGCGCGCCGTCCTCTCGGAAACACATGCACTGATAGTGCTCGTGAATGAGGAGTAGATACAATGTCAACAATGTCGCGACGCACATTCTTATCTACGCTGGGGCTGACCGCGCTGGGCGCGCTGCTGGCGTCCTGTGGCGGCAGCGTCAGTGTGGCGGCCGAGGCGCGCTCGGACAAGCCGCGCCAGAATGCGCCGCAGGTTGCGCCCGACGATATACGGGCCTTCGCCGCAGGCCACAATCGTTTCGGCCTGGCTATGTACCGGCTGCTGGGCGGCGGCAACCTGTTCTTCTCGCCCTACAGCATCGCGCAGGTGCTGACGATGACCTCGGCGGGGGCGCGCGGGCAGACGGCCCAGCAGATGGCGCAGACGCTGCACTCGGCCTTTCCGCAGGAGCGGCTCCATCCCGCCGCCAATGCGCTCGACCAGGCGCTGATCAGCCGTGGGGCCGGTGAGGATGGGTTCCACCTGGAGATCGCCAACACCATCTGGGGCCAGCAGGGCTTTGTCTTCCAGCCGGAGTTCTTAGACATCCTGGCGACGAACTATGGCGCAGGGCTGCGGCTGCTTGACTTCAAAACCGCGCCCGAGCCGAGCCGCGCCACGATCAACGCGCTGATCGCCCAGCAGACTCACGACAAGATCACCGATTTGCTGCCGGCCGGCAGCATCGACGCCGATACGCGCCTGGTGCTGGCGAACGCGATCTACTTCAACGCCAAGTGGCTCACGCCATTCGCGAAGGAATCCACGCGCGACGGCACGTTCACCCCCGATCAGGGCGGCGCGGTGACGACGCCAATGATGACCAATCAGGCCAACTTCCCCTACATGACCGGCCAGGGCTACCAGGCGATCGCGCTGCCGTACCGTGGCGGCGTCTCGATGCTTGCGCTGGTGCCCGACGCAGGCCAGCTCGGCGCATTCGAGGCTGGGCTGGACGACGCGCGGCTCCAAAGCATCCTGGATGGGCTGGCGACGCGCGAGGTGCAATTGACGCTGCCGAAGTTCGAATATCACTCGAACAGCATCAGCCTGAAACAACAGCTCGTCGCACTCGGCATGGCCGACGCCTTCGACTCTAACGCGGCCGATTTTTCGGGCATGGACGGCAAGCGCGACCTCTTCATCGGCGATGGCTACCACAAGGCCATGGTGCGCGTCGACGAGGATGGCACCGAGGCAGCAGCAGCGACCGCCGTGAACATGCAGGCCACATCGGCCCGCGCTGACCCACCGCTGACCTTGACCATCGATCGGCCGTTCGTCTTCCTGATTCGCGATGACGCCACCGGCGCGCTGCTGTTCATGGGCCGGATCGTCAACCCGAAGGCCGGGTAGGTCATGCATGAGTCATCCCGAATTTTACAATTCGCGCATTTGGCTTTGTGATGCTGTAGGTATGCGAACACTGCGCACGGAACAGGGCGCTCTGGCCGCAATGTATGATGTGGCTGCGATGGCGTGGGAATGCGCCGTAGCGCATTCCCACGCCATCGCAGCCACCCTGTTAAATTCGGGATGACTCATGACGATGTGCATCGACGGTGCCGATGGATAGCGATGAATTGCTCTATTACTTAGGCCGAATCAATCTAGTACACGTCGGCAGAAGAGGATCGCAGGTTGTTATCCTGAGCGAGCCCGCAGGCGAGCGAAGGATCTCTGATTCAAGAACGAGAGATCCTTCGCTGCCGGGTGCCCTTTGGGCGTGTGATGACAAACCCGACCGGGATTTCCGATACCTTCCTACACCAACGGGTCGCCCCGTCACCCGGTCACCTTGTCACCCGCCACCCCGCCACCCGCCAGGTCGCCGATCACCACGCGCGCCGCGTTGTGGCCGGGGATGCCAGTGACGCCGCCGCCGGGGTGCGCGCCGGAGCCGCACAGGTACAGGCCGGCCAGCGGCGTGCGGTAGTCGGCGTAGCCCGAGACCGGCCGCAGGTTGAAGCTCTGATCGGGTGTGATCTCGCCGTGGAAGATATTGCCGCCGGTCAGGCCGAAGCGCCGCTCCAGATCCAATGGCGAGAGCATCTGGCGCGCGATCACGGCATCCTTGATGTTCGGCGCATACTCAGCCAGCTTGTCCAAAATGCGATCGGCCATTTGTTCGCGCAGGCCATCGTCCCAGCTGCGCCCGGATACCTGGTAGGGGAAGTACTGGCAGAAGCACGACAGCACGTGCTGGCCCTCAGGCGCCATGGTCGGGTCGGTGGGAGATTGCGAGAAGATCTCGATGAAGGGCTCCCTCGACGGCTGGCCGCGCTTGAAGTCGTTCCAGCCCTCCTCCAGGTAGGCCAGCGTCGGCGCGATATCGACGGTGGCGCGCGAGACCATCTCGGGGGGCAGGTCGGCCGGGGCGGCGGTGTAGCGCGGCAGCCCGGCTAGCGCCAAATTGAGCTTGAAGACCGAGCCGCCGATTCGGTAGCCCTGTTCGATCCGCTGGCGAAACTCGGCTGGCAGCGCGCTGGCTGGCGTCAGCTTCAGGAACGTGCGCTGCGGGTCGGCGTTCGAGAGCACAGCGCGGGCGCGAATGGCCTCGCCATTATCCAGCACCACGCCGGTGGCTATGCCGCCCGACACCAGCACCTCGCCGACCGCGACAGAGGTACGAATATCCACGCCCAGGTCGCGCGCGGCCGCCGCCAGCGCTTGGGTGACGGCACCCATGCCGCCGCGCACATAGCCCCACACGCCGCGCCGCCCGTGGATCGCCCGGCCGATCGCGTGGTAGAGGAACACATACGGCGAACCAGGCGTACACGGCCCAGCCATCGTGCCGGTCAGCGACTGCGTGGCCATCAGAGCCTTGACATATTCGGACTCAAAGAACTCATTCAGCAGATCGGTGGTCGAGAGCAGCATCAGGCGGCGGAAGTCGTCGGCGCAGCCGGCATCCTCGAAGCGCTGGGCCAGCTGGCCGAGGGAGATCGGCGGCACCATCAAGGTTGGCTCGATCATGTCGCAGCAGCGATCCCAGAAATCCTCCCAGGCATCGTAGGCGGCGGCGTCCTTGAGCGAGAATTTGGCGATCTGCGCTTTGCTCTGCTCGCGGTCGCCGGCATACAGCAGCAGGTGGCTGCCATCGGGGAATGGAACGAAAAAGGACGGTTTCTTGGCATACACCGAGAAGCCATAATCGGCCAGGCGCAGCTCTTCGATGATCTCGGGCCGCATCAGGCTCATCGAATACGAGGCGACCGAGACGCGGAAGCCGGGGTGAATCTCCTCGGTGATCGCCGCGCCGCCGACAGTGTGGTAGCGCTCCAGCACCAGCACGCGCTTGCCGGCCTTGGCCAGGTAGCAGGCCGCGACCAGGCCGTTGTGCCCGCCGCCGATGATGATTGCGTCGTAGGTTGTCATTGACATGCTCCAAATCTGTTTTTGGCGTGCGGAAGCCATGCTTCCGCGAACGGGCGGAAGCATGGCTTCCGCACGCCATATGTTACTCTGCGACGTTCATCAGGTCGAGATAATACTGGTCGAACGCGTGCAGCAAACCCTCGGCGCTGGCGTATGGCCCTTGGGTGTAGCCGATCGAGCTGACGCCGAGCTGGGAAAGCTCGCAGACGTGCCAATCCTGCCGGTTGGTCATATCCCAGAACTCAACCGCATCGCTTGGATCGAAGCCTCGCTCGGCCATGGTGGCTGGGTCGAAGTACCATTCGCACACGATCCGCGTGCGACCGACACGCTGCGGCCAGAGCGTATGCGCCATCACATAGTCGGGGTGCAGGCTGAGCAGCATGTTGGGGAAGATCGAGTAGTAGTAGACTCGGCTCAGCTCTTCGCCGGCGACATCACCCAGCGGCGGGCGGATGGTGTGGCCGTCGGTGGTCATGCTGCGGAAGGCGGTGTTCAGCGTCATGTAGCCGCCCAGGAACGGCCCTTCGCACAGGTCATTCCGGCCGCTGGTCGAAGTCGATAGCCGGTCGAGCGCCGGGTGGATCAGCGGGCAGTGGTAGCACTCCGAGTAGTTCTGCACGATCAGCTTCCAGTTGGCCTGCACATCGTACTCGATCCGCCCCGCACGGCGCAGATCGGGTATGTGCCAGGCTGGGAATTTATCGATCAGCGGCGCGAAGGCGCGCTCGAACGGCTCGGGCTCGGGCGACATATTCAGGAACAGAAAGCCCTCCCACTCAGCCAGCGCGACGGCGTGAAGCGGGTAGTCGCGCTTTGCGAAGCCCGGCGTATACTGCATGTGGCGCGCTGCCAGCAGTTGCCCATCCAGCCTATATGTCCATGCGTGATATGGGCACTGGATCGAGCCGGCGAACCGGCCGGCATCCTCGGTACATATACGCGTGCCGCGGTGCCGGCAGACATTGAAGAACGCGCGCGCCTGGCCATCGCGATCGCGCACGACGATGATGCTCTCGCCGATGATCTGGGCCAGAAAGTAATCGCCTGGGCGCGCGATCTGCTCCGTGCGGCTGATACAGACCCAGCCGGCGTAGAAGATCCGCTCCGCCTCGGCGCTGAAGACCGCTTCCGAAGCATAGTAGCGCCGCGGCAGCGTCCACGCATCCGACTGAACCGTCGCCCTGACAAATGCGACCATGGAAACCTCCACACGCAAAATCTGAAGGTCTTTAACGCAAAGGCGCAAAGGCACAAAGACCAAAGGTTCTTAACGCCGGGTGCCCTCTGGGCGCTGCAAAGACGCAGAGGCATGCGATCTTGGTTTCAAACCCAAACCGCTCCGCATCTCCGCGCCTCCGCGTTAAGATGCCTCTCCGCGCCACTCGTCACTCGTCACTCCGCTTGCGATACCCCAGCGCAGCTGAGATATCAGCACAAGCAGCGATTAGCATTTGCGCGATCTCGAGCTCGCGGCGGCGCGGCATGCGGGCGGCCGGGCCAGATATACTCAGCGCTGCGGTGATGCGTCCTTGATGATCGTAGATCGGCGCGGCGATGGCGTGCAGATGCGCTTCGAGCTCTTCGTACCCAGTGGCGTAGCCACGCGCCAGGCTGGCCTGGAGCTCGGCGCGCAGCGCTTCGCGATCAGTGATCGCGCGTGGGCCACAGGCGCACAGCTCGGCGGCCAGGATCGCCTCCAGCGCATCGGCCGGCAGCGCCGCGAGCAGCAGCTTGCCAGTAGCCGTGCAGTGGGCCTGGTAGAGCGTGCCGATGTTGCTGCTGGCATTCAGCAGATAGTCGCCGGCGATCTCTTCAACGATCATCACGTGCGCGCCATGGCGGATCTCCAGGTCGATTGTCTCACCGCTACGCTCGGCCAGCGCGCGCATGAACGGCTGCGCGAGCGCGCGCAAGTCGATCTGGCGCAGCGCCAGCGTGCCAAGGATAGCCATATCCGGCCCCAGGCCATAGCGCCCATCCTCGCCTGCGGCCACCAACCCCTCGTGTTCGAGCGCACTCAGCAGCCGATACACCGTACTACGATTTAGGCCGGTGCGCTGGCTGAGCTGCTGCGCCGTGAGACGTGCCGGGTCGGGGCCAAACGCTTTCAGCACCGCGACCGCGCGCCGGATCGCCTGCGTGCCCTGATATATTGAATGGTTGTTCATCATGTAAACAGCTGTTTATATTATGGAATGATGATAAAGCAAGCGTGTGCATTCGTCAAATTCATAAGGAAAAAGCTTGGATTTAGCTTTTGTCGGTGGGGGCGCTGGAGCTAGGGCTTGAATCAGCATACTGCCGGACGATACCGATTAGCTCGTCGATATCGAACGGTTTCGCAAGGAAGGTCACGATCCCCAGCTCTTTCGCTGTCGCCGGCAGATCGCGCCGCGCTGAAAGCACCACAACCGGGATCGCACGCGTCTGCGGCGAGGCCTTGAGCGCGCCGATCACCTGCCAACCGCTCATTCCCGGCATCATCAAGTCGAGCAGAATCAAGGCCGGCGGGTCGGCCTTCGCCCGCGCAAGCGCGACGCTGCCTTGGCTGGTAGTGACAACCTGATATCCCTCATAACCCAGCAGCTCAGCAATCATTTCGAGTATCGCAGGCTCGTCGTCGACCACCAAAATAGCCTTGGGATTCATCGGCGCTCCTCAACCAGCACGATCTTAGCCATGTTTCAATTTGACCAATCGCAACATGACAGTTGGGCGGTTTGGCGGGGCGCAGTCCCGCCAAGATCATTTCCTTCTACGCCACGCTGCACGCGCAGCGCGGCACACAAGGAGTGTTTTTAGGGGGCGGCCGGGTGCCCTTTGGGCGTCGCCCCAAACCGTAAAGTGCGCAAAAACTCGTCGAAAAACAAAAAAGCTCACAGCGGGGTATAGGAGCTTGATGACTAGCAATTTCTACGCCACCAGTAATAGAAAGAATGATACTGCTTTTGTAGCGATTTGCATAACCAGTGTGGCAGCGAATGATTAGGTTACAGTGCTACGGTTGACTATCTCACGGCAAAAGCGTATGATTCTGGGCGTTGATCCGGCAATCAAGGTGAATTTGAAAACATGCGCTGGTCACCAACATCGATTTTGCGAGCGCTTGCGCGAGCCGCCCAGCTTTTGCTTGCGCTACTGCTGCTCTGGCAGGGCGCACGCCTAACGTTTCGCCCCGACCGGCTGGACGATCTGCGCCACGCCGACGCGCTGTTCGCGGCTGGCCAGTATCACGATGCTCGCGCGGCCTATACAGCAGTGCTGACGCGCGCCCCGCGCCTGGCCCCGGCGCTGCTGCGGCTGGGGATTGTCTACGCTGTACGGAATGAGCGCGCGGCGGCGAACGAGCAGCTGGCGTATGCGCTTGACGCCGGGCTCAGCCAGGCCGACTATGAGCTGGCGCGGCTGTACCAGGGCTGGTTGGCGGCTGAGGCCGGCCAGCGCGACCAGGCCATGCGCTACTGGGCAACGATTGGCGAGCACTCGGCCTGGCTGCCGCTACGGCGGGCGCTGGAAGCCGAGAACCTGCTGGCGCGGGCCGACTACGCCGGCGCCGAGGCTAGCTATCGCGCATCCGCGGCCGCCGGCCTGCCAAGCGAATGGCGCGCGCTGGTGACTACACGGCTGGCGCTGCTACGCGCCTCCAGCGACCCAGCCGCAGCGCTGGCCGAGCTGGAGCGCGTCGATACGCCTCTGTTCTCGCCCGCTCCGGACGGCATGATCTATGCGGCGGCGCTCCTGCCGGCCGCCGATCCCGATGCGAGCCAGCTCGCCGACGCGCTGCTGGCGCCGGCCGAGCAGCGACCGCAGCTGCTGGGACAGCTCTATCTGCACGCCCAGCTATATGGCCTGGCCGAGGCACAATTTGCCACCGTCGCGCCTGGCAGCCCAAATGCGCTCGCCGCTGCCACGTACGCCGCCTATACGCACTGGATCGCCGGCGATCGTGTGGGCGGATTGCGGCGACTCCAGGATCTGGTGGCGGCGCACCCAGCCGATCCTCGCGCGCGCGCGCTGCTGGCGCTGGCCTACCTATCGACGCATGACGCGCGCGGCGCTCAGGCACAGCTCGACATCGTGCGCGCCCAGGCGCCGCGCGCGCCGGAGACGCACCTGGCCTTGGCGCAATGGTACGCCGCCCTGCACGATTATCTTGCTGCGGCCGAAGAGTATCGGCTCGCGCTCAGCGATGCCGCGCCGGATGAGCGCGGCGGCTACGCACTGGCCTTGGCGCGCTTCCATATCGACATCGCACTAGAACGCTGTGAAAGCGGGCTGCCCGCCGCCGAAGAGGCCACCCGTGCGCTGCCCAGCGACCCGCGCGCCTGGACAACGCTGGCGAGCGTGCGGTTTGGCTGCGGCGACCCGGCCGGATCGCGCGCGGCAGCCGAGCAGGCGCTCCAGCGCGCGCCTGCCAGTGCCGAGGCCACCTACTATCTGGGTCGCGCGCTGGCGGCGCTTGGCGATCGGCCGGCCGCCCGGCTGGCGCTCATCAACGCGGCCGATCTGGCGCCGCGCTCGCCCTGGCGCGAACGCGCCGAGGCCCAGATCGCGACACTCGGGTTGTAGCCACCTCACCGACGAAAGACGAAAGACGAAGGACGAACACTAGCGCTAGTGTTCGTCCTTCGTCTTTCGTCTTTCGTCAAACTACCGTTTTGCTCTTTCGCTACGTATCCGCAATCATTACGAGGCTTGTTTGCGACCGAATCGACTGGTATGATGGCATAAGTCCGCTTAGAACAGGGATAACATGACTAATAATGGGCAAACGCGCGAGCAACTCCTCGCGGAAGTAGAGCAGCTGAACCGGCGCGGCGCGGAATTGCAGGCGCGCGTATCCGAGCTCGAACATACTGAGCAGGCGCTGCGCACAAGCGAAGAGCATGTCCGTCTGTTCGTTGAGCATACACCGGCAGCAGTCGCGATGCTCGATCGAGATATGCGCTACATCATGGCCAGCCGGCGCTGGCTCACCGACTATGGGCTGGGCGACCAAAACATTATCGGGCGCTCGCATTATGAAATCTTTACCGATATCCCCGATAAGTGGAAAGCCGTACACCAGCGCAGCCTGGATGGATCGATCGAGGGCCAGGATGAAGATCCCTGGGAGCGCGCCGATGGCGGGATGGATTGGCTTTCCTGGAAAACCTACCCCTGGCACGATAGCTCCGGCGCAGTCGGCGGGATCATCTTCTTCACCGAAGTCGTCACCAAACGCGTGCTGGATCAGCAGGCGCTGCGCGAGAGCGAGACCCAGCTGCGCGAGATCAACACGCATCAGCAGCAGCTGCTCGACATGATCAGAGAGATATCTAGCCCAGTCATTCCGGTTCATGACGATGTGCTGGTGCTGCCATTGGTCGGCACGATCGATAGCGCGCGCAGCTCGCGGATTATGGAGACGCTACTGACCGGTGTACAGGAGCATGCCGCCGAGGTGGTGATCATCGATATCACCGGCGTGCCGATCGTCGATACTGCGGTCGCCAATCACCTCATCCAGGCCACACGAGCCGCCACGCTGCTTGGCGCGCACTGCGTACTGGTCGGCATCTCGGCCGAAGTAGCGCAGACGCTGGTGCAGCTGGGTGTGAACCTGAGCACGCTGGTTACTCGCAGCAATTTGCAAGCCGGCATCACCTATGCGCTGGCACGCCAGGGCCGCGCGATTACAACGCAGGCACCGCAATCGAACGGCAAGAGCTCGCTAGCGGCCGGATTAATCAGCCACAGCTGACGCGCTCCGCCTTGGGGCGGAGGAATAGTGTTATGATAGGCGAGCCGTGGGTCCACGGCTCGCCTATTCTTGTTTCAACAGCCCACCTGCCGAGATGGGCGCCCACTAGCCTGCGGCAGCATGGTACTTTATTTCTTATTGTGGGTTGTTTTTTTGCCCGTAGGGCAAAAAACAACCCACGAGCTGTGTAACGCACATGGATCTACTCGCAACCACCGCCGCCGCGTGGGGATACCCGCTCAGCCCCGCGCAGCTCGATCAGTTCGATGTCTACGCCGCCGAGTTACGCCGCTGGAACGAGCGGGTCAACCTGACAGCCATCGCCGACGAGCCCGGTATTGTCACGCGCCACTTTCTCGACTCGCTGCGCTGCGCCAAAAGCTGGGGGGTCGCACCACGCAGCCTGGTGGATATCGGCGCGGGCGCGGGATTTCCTGGCCTGCCGCTTAAGATTTTGTGCCCCGAGCTTCAGCTCACGCTGGTGGAGAGCATCGCGAAAAAGGCCGCTTTCCTGCGCCACATGGCCGACACACTTGAGCTAACCAACGTCGAGATCATCGTCGCGCGGGCCGAGGCAGCTGGGCGCGACCCGGCGCAGCGCGAGCGCTATGATGTTGCGGTGGCGCGCGCCGTGGCCGAGCTGCGCGTGCTGGCCGAGTATTGCCTGCCGCTCTGCCGCATCGGCGGGCGCTTTCTGGCGCCCAAGGGCGCGCGAATCGAGGATGAGCTTCAGGCGGCGCTGCCGGCGATCGCGCGGCTCGGCGGCCGACTGGTAGCGATCGAGCCAGTCGAACTGCCTGAGTTGGAGCCGCGCACGCTGGTGATCATCGAAAAGATCAACCCCACGCCACCGCAGTACCCGCGCGCGCCGGGAGTTCCCGCCAAGCGGCCGCTGTGAGCAGCCGGCGGAAGGTTTCGCTGATATCAGAGCTATGCGGTTCGCACACTGTCATATGGCTAATCGCATTGTTGGGCGAATGACGTGAAAATCATATGATACCAACCAGCGCGGTAGCCGAATAAACCAAAACAAGCGCAAGAATGATGTTTACAGCGGTTTTCAAACGAGGAGTGTGAAGATGGGTCTTAATGACTGTTCCAAACACGACCCAGACAGACGTGGCACTCAACGAAATGGCGGCCAGAAACGCCGATGCCACCACTAACAGCACCAAGTTGCCAGTTATTGGGGCGAGAAACCCAGAAAATAGGGTAAATGCGTAAACGATTAATTTAGGATTCAATACCTGTAGCATAAGCCCGTGCCCAAGTCCGAGGGGCTTCACATCCTGTTTGGTGAAAACATAACTTGCTTTTAGGATCCCAACAGCGAGGTAGAGAATATATCCCGCGCCAACATAACGGAGCGCTGGTTCGAGGGGGGGAAAGAGCCTCAGGAGCGTCGTGGAAATCAAACCACTCAATAGCATCACAACGAAAACTCCGACAGCCAGACCAGTCTGATAATTCAGTGTGTTCCGGTACCCGTGAAGCACGCCCATAGAAGCGCTGGAGATGTTGCTGGGGCCAGGCGTGAAGGTGGAAACAAGAACGTATGACAGCAGGGGAAATAGATTAACCACCAAAGGTACACCTCCCTGACACGCTGCTGAGGCAATTATCTCATTTGCTGGGCATATTGACCCGGCGTTACACCAATAATCTGCTTGAAGCGGTAGGTCAGGTGGCTTTGACTGCTAAACCCTGCCTCGACAGCTACTTCTGCCAGCGGATGGCCTGCCTCGATCAGCCGTTGCGCGTGGCGGATACGCACACTTTCGAGATAAGCATATGGGGGCATACCTACTTCGGCGCGAAAAACACGCAACAAATAATACGGGCTGAGAGCGACATGTTCTGCTACTTGGGCTAGGCTGATGCCCTGAGAAAACCGTTCTTCTATAAAGCAGCGTGCCCGCTCAATTGCTTTTTGCTCATTCCCTAGCGGTTTTTCGCTATAGCGTATGTCGGCATGCTGCTTGATGAGTTGGACTAAGGTCCAGGTAAAGCGCGATTCACATTCCAGCGCGCTCGCTCCTTGCGCCAGGGCTTTGTGCAGGGCTAGAACACTATCCATCGTCCAGCGATGATCAACGCGAACGTTTGTAAAGAATGGCAACGCCTGCTGACGACCCGTCAACTCAAAGACGGCCGCCTGCATATGGGAGGTTGTGGGGTAGAGGGAACGCATTTCAAAACCTTGCGCATCGGCGGCCTCTCCGGTATGAACCGCGCCCGGATTGATGAGAATCACCCCGCCGGGTGGTGTGAAATGCTTTGCGCCTTTATGTGTAAAAGACTGCAGACCTCGTTCAACGAGACAAATAACGTAGTAATCGTGGCTGTGACGTGGATACGCGTGATGAACGTAATAAGCTTGTAGAAGTCCCACATCAAGCTGGGCGTTATGCCAGATTTGAGACCATTCCTTCATATGCCTGAGACTTTCAGAATACCCTGCTAGAGCAAGGCCAGATGACGCCAGTTCGTCAATTTGTTTGCTTGGTTCGTATGTTATATCATAGTCAAGCTCTTGTTGTCTTACAGAATATTGCCCTGTTCAGAGTGGCGCCGCAGCTGATGCGCAATCCGATATGCGACGAGGAATATGAAACTTTCTCGTAGAACCCGCGTACCTTACTTGAATAGCATGACCGCTTTGTGCTAGAATAGAATCGTGCAGTCGCCACCGTCTGAGCTTTGCGCGCTATACTTCCTATTCTTGACTTGTGAAGCAACCGGGAAGAGACCCCACAAACAAGGAGGATCGAACGATGTCCATTTTTAACCGCATCCGTGATCTGCTGAGCGCGAATGTCAATTCCATGTTGGACAGCGCTGAAGACCCCGAAAAGATGGCAGAGGAGTATCTGCGCCAGCTCAACAATGAGCTTTACGAGGCCAAGACCAATGTTGCCTCGGCGATGGCCGACGCCACCAAGCTTAATACCCGCGAGACGCAGTACGGGGTTGAGACCGAGCAGTGGGCCACCAAGGCCGAGGCTGCGCTACGCGCCGGCAACGAGGAACTGGCCAAAGCCGCGCTGGCGCGCAAGGTTCAGGCCAGCAAGCTTGCCGCGCAGTACAAAGAGCAATCCGACTCGCAGGATCAACAGGTCGAAGCGCTCCAGCAGGCGCTGGTGCAGCTTGAAACACGCATCGCCGAGACCAAATCCAAGAAGGAGTTGATCGTCGCGAAGAAGAACCGCGCGCAGACCCAGGAGGCTATTCAGCGCGCCGCGCGTGGCATTGGCAACGCCGATGCAATGGACAAGCTCGATCAGCTTGAGGAGCGCGTGGACGATCGCCTGAATAAGGCCAACGCGATGGCCAAGATCGAAGGCGATACGCTGGAGAACAAGTTCCGCGATCTGGAGCGCGATACCGAAGTAGATTCCGAGCTGGCCGAGCTGAAGAAGAAGCTGGGGCAATAGTAGCGCCTGACAAGGTGACAAGATGACAAGATGACATGGTCTCATCTTTGTCATCTTGTCATCTTGTCATCTTGTCACCCCTTCACAATCCCCGCCGCCGGCATATACAGCCTGGTCGCATACTCCTTGACCATGCGCCGCGTGCTGAAGACGGGCGCGACCGTGGCGATCGCTTCTTTGGTCAACGTCATCCAGCCGTGCGGCACGCCATCGCTGCCGCGCTCGTAAAACGGCGGCAGCACATCGTTCTCCAGCAGCCGGTAGAGATGCTGCGAGTCGTTCCAATCCTGCTCGTCGAGGTTGGAGTACTCGCGCTCCTCGCCGATCGCCCAGCCGTTGTGGCCGTTGTAGGCCTCGGGCCACCAGCCATCCAGAATGCTCAGGTTTGGCGCGCCGTTCAGGCTGGCCTTCTGGCCGCTGGTGCCGCTGGCCTCATAGGGCCGCCGCGGTGTGTTCAGCCAGACATCCACGCCCTGCACCAGCGCGCGTGCGACACACATATCGTACTCTTCGATGAACAGAATCTTGCCGATAAAGCCGGGCTGCTGCGACATCTGGTAGACTTGCTGGATGAACAGCTTGCCGGGGTCGTCGGCCGGGTGGGCCTTGCCAGCAAAAATGATCTGCATCGGCCGATCCCAGCGATTGAGGATGGCCTTCAGCCGCTCCTGATCCTTGAACAGCAGCGTGGCGCGCTTGTAGGTGGCAAAGCGGCGCGCGAAACCGATCGTGAAGGCGTTCTCATCCAGCACCGGCCAGACCGCCGGCGGCGTACCGAGGCGCAGATACCGCGTGCGGGTGCGCTCGCGCGCGAACGCGACCAGCTGCTTCTTCAGCGATTGGCGGGTCTGCCAGAGCACATCGTCGGGGATCTCGGCGATCTTCTGCCACATCGCCAGGTCGTCGATGTTATCTTCCCAATCCTTGCCCATATAGGCCTCGAACAGGCGTCGCATCTCGGGCGCCAGCCAGGTGGCGGTATGCACACCATTGGTGATCGAGGTGATCGGCACCTCGTCCTGGCTCTTACCATCGTAGAGCCACTGCCACATGCCGCGCGCGACATGGCCATGCAGCTTGCTCACGCCGTTGTGCCGGTCCGATGCTTTCAGCGCCAGCACGGTCATCGCGAAGGTCGGCCCCCAGCTCTGCTGCTGGATCGCCACATTCACAAACTCATCGCGGTTCAGCCCAAGCTGCGACCAGTACTGCCAGAAATACTTTTCGATCATCGGCAGCGGGAAGGCATCGTTTCCGGCCGGCACCGGCGTGTGGGTGGTGAAGACCGAGTGATGCCGAATTTGCCCGATCGCCTCGGCGAAGGGCACGCCCTTCAGCACCTGCTCGCGCGCCAGCTCCAGCACCAGGAAGGCCGAGTGGCCCTCGTTCATATGCCAGACAGTCGGGTTGATGTGCATCTGGCGCAGCGCGCGCACGCCGCCGATGCCCAGCACGATCTCCTGGGCCACGCGCATCTCCTGATCGCCGCCGTAGAGCCGCGCCGACAGCTCGCGATCTTGCGGGCTGTTCGGGTGAATGTCGGTATCCATAAGGAACAGCGGGATGCGCCCGACCTGGATGCGATACACCTTGGCGTAGATGGTGCGACCAGGCAGCTCGACTTCGACCACCACCTCATGGCCATCCGGCGTCAGCGCCGGCGAGGCGGCCACATCGGCGAAATCCAGCTTGGAATAGATCGCTTCCTGCCAGCCGCTGGCATCCAAGCGCTGGCGGAAATAGCCCTGCGGGTAGAGGAAACCAACCGCCACGAACGGCAGCCCCAGGTCGCTGGCCTCCTTGGCATGATCGCCGGCCAGCACGCCCAGGCCGCCCGAGTAGATCGGCAAGGATTCGTGCAGGCCAAATTCGGCTGAGAAATAGGCGATCGTATTGCCCTGCAACTCGGGGTAGGTTCGTGCGAACCATGTATCCTGCGCGCCGACATAGCGGTCGAAGCTGATCAGCACCTGATCGTACTGCTGCAGATAGGCGGGGTCCGCGGCGGCGGCGACCAGGCGGCGCTCGCGGACATCGCGTAGGAAATCGACCGGATTGTGATAATCCTGCTCCCATAGCTCGGGGTCGATCTGGCGATAGAGCTCCTGGGCTTCGGGATGCCAGCTCCACCAGATATTGAACGCCAGCTCGCGCAGGCGACTGATCCGCGGGGGAACCGGCGTGAAGAGCAGATCGGCACTGGTAATCGTCACGGGACCTCCTTGTGAAGTGGTAAACCGTGTGGCAGCTATAACGGCCATCTCGACAAAGGATGAAGGACGAAGAACGAAAGACAAGCCCGCATATGCGAACCATCTTTCGTCGTTCGTCCTTCGTCGGTATACACGGTAACATTGTACGAAAAGACTCGCTATCTGTCCAGTAGCGAGTTAACCAAAGCATGGCGGTTGCAACGTCGGCCCTCACCCCGCCGCGCGGCGGCACCCCTCTCCCGCTGCGGCAGGCGAGGGGAAGATTCGGCGGCTCCCCTCGCCTGCCGCAGCGGGAGAGGGGTTGGGGATGAGGGCCATCGCACGGAATTTGCACTCGCCAGGACTGAAAGAAGCTTGGAGTTGACAAAGGATACAGAGTTCGGTAGAATTAGTCACGTCTTCCCAAAGAAACCCGGCGCAAATAAAGACAGAAAGAGGTGGGTATGGCCTAACTGCTCCCCTTTTTGCATTGCTCGCATTCAAAACCTGCGAGTAGTTGTGTCATAGCCGATATTCGGCACTCCCCACAGCGTGGCTGAATGGAGTTGTGTCATGGCTGTCGGTACGTGACACACTATGCATCGGAGCCAAATGTAGAGCATGCACTGGCTCCCTCAGCTTTACCTGTAACCTCGAAACAGATGCTCGGAAATCCACAAACCCCACGTGGGCACGCTCTGGCTCGGCGTTGAGGCCAAAACCGGTTTACCAAGGAGGTACTCAAGTGGACCAGGAACAGAAGCTCAGTCGGCGCAATTTCCTGCGCCTGTCGGCTGCTGCTGCCGCCAGCACGATGATTGCTGCTTGCGGTGGTACGCCCACCACCCCCGCACCTGGCGGCGCTCCGACAGCCGCCGCCGGCGGCGCCGCTGCACCAACAGCAGCCGGCGTGATCTCCGCTCCAGTGGCCGCGACCACGGTGCCAATTGCAGCCGGCGGCAAATATCAGCAATCCCCCTCATTGGACGATATGGTAAAATCCGGCAAGCTGCCGCCGGTGGACCAGCGCTTGCCGAAGAAACCCTACGTCCCACCACAGCCCTGGCTGACCACCGGCAAATACGGCGGCGTCATCCAGACATCCTCCAACCAGGAGTGGGGCCTTAAGCACTTCATGCTGGAAAGCCAGTACGGCCACTCGCCATTGCGCTGGCTCAAGGACGGCCTGGAGATCGGGCCTGGCTGGGTCGAAAGCTGGGAGTCGAGCCCCGACGCCAGTAAGTGGACGCTGCATTTTCGTGAGGGGATCAAGTGGTCCGACGGCGAGCCCTTCACGGCGGACGATGTCCTATACTGGTGGAACGACATGATCAACAACCCGGATAACACCACCTCAAACACGCCGCCCGACGAGGCGCGCTCCGGCAAGGGCACGCTGGCGAAGTTCAACAAGGTCGATGACTACACGCTCGAGCTGGCGTTCGACGCGCCGGCGCCGCTGACCGCCGACCGCCTGGCAATGTGGGTCAACGGCTTCATCGGCCCGCGCTGGGTAGCCCCGATGCACTACATGAAGCAGTTCCACCCCAAGTACAACACCGCTGTCAAGGATTACAAGGATCACGACATCAAGATCGATGCCGGCGTGAACCCAGATGTGCCCACGCTGAACGGCTGGAAGCTCAAGGAGTATCAGGAGGGCCAGCACACGATCTGGGAGCGCAACCCATACTACTGGGTAGTGGACAAGGAAGGCAACCAGCTGCCGTATATCGACGGCGTGGTGATGACCGGCTACCAGGATAAGGAAGTGCAGAAGCTGGCCTTCCTGGATGGCAAGGTGGACTGGGATCACTTCCACTCGTTGACGCTGTCCGATGTCTCGGCGCTCAAGCAGGCGCAGGCGAAGACCAAGGTCGAGCCGCGCTTCTGGGACA